>Ga0207022_10003_pt1 | contig 79797 bp, 77 predicted proteins | sample Alteio_BWMinCont_46_FD_153307 | JGI IMG/M metagenome (GOLD analysis project Ga0207022, IMG submission 153307) | Enriched cells from forest soil in Barre Woods Harvard Forest LTER site, Petersham, Massachusetts, United States -... | ecosystem: Environmental > Terrestrial > Soil > Temperate forest >... | reverse complement strand
CAAACCACCATCGTTGACCGTGAATCGTCCCACGGCACCTGATTGCGTCGACGTGAGTAACAACCGGTTGGGGCTGAAAGACGAACCGTCGTTGATGATCGAAGCCGTCACACCGGCATTGGCCGCATTGATTTTCGTAACCAGGCTGGCCAGCGTGTCGGTGGCTGTGGTGGTGATTGTCGTTCCCAGCCGGCTGTCGATTTGCGACTTGCCGTCTCCACCTGTCGTGCCGGTTCCCAGAATGTGGAGATTGGCGGCCGTTGTCCCTCCGAGCTCGGCAACGGTCAACTGGCCCGAACCGCCCGCCTCGTCGACCAACTGAAAACCATCTCCGGTGGAATTGAGCTGCAAAGTGATCTTGTTGTTCGTAGCCGTGGCGATGGCCTGCTGGAGATCTCCCACCGTCTTGATGGTGCTGTCGACGTTGACGACGGTTTGAGTGCCGGTTGAATCGGTGATCCGAAATTGCCCATTCGGCACGGCGGTCCCGTTGGGACCATACGTCGCCAGTGAGGTTGCCAGGTTGACCGACTGCAAGCCGAGCGGTCCGGAATCGATGGAATTCTGGGCCGCATTCACGGTAATTCCCAACTGTGACGCGGCAGTGCTGCCTCCCACGTCGGCGATCACCAGGTTGCCGGTGGTCGCGCCCGAGGTATCCTGAATAGTGATGCCGGTTCCGGTGGCATCCAGCGCAGCCTGCACGTGAATGTTGGCAGCACTGTTGATCGCCGAGAGCACGTCGTTGAGCGATTGGGCCCCGCTCAGATTGACGGTCGTCGAGGCGCCGCTGCGGTCGGTCAGTGAGATTTGACCGAGCTGGGTGATTCCCTGTCCGCCGCGGAGATTTCGCAAAAGGACCGAGTCAATGCCGGCGACAAGTGGATTTCCCGTAAGCGTATTTCCGGAAGCGGTCGCGTCGAGCCCCAATTGATGGGCGACCGCGCTGCCGTTGATGTCCGTAACCGAAAGGGAATGACTGCCGCCCCCTCCGGTGTTGTCGGTCAGCACAATACGACCGCTGGCGATCGACGCCGTCAATTTTCCGACGTTGTTCGTGGCGTTGTTGATGTCTTTGACGACGTCATTCAGCGTGGCGGCGCCGTTCAGATTCACGGCTAGAGTGGTCGCCCCCGGGTCGGTCAACTGGATCTCCAGATCGGCCTGATTGTTGGACGCCAGCCGGATCTGATTGCCATCGTTCAGACTGGCCAGCGTAAACGCGCCCGTCGCCTGGTAAACGGTGCTGCCCGTGAGAGTAGACGCGGCGACCGACTCGCTGATTCCCAGGCCCTCAGCCGTTTGTCCTCCCGACGTGATGTCGGCGACGCTGAGATTCGAGGTCGTTTTACCCGACGTGTCGCTGAGTACGAGGTGGCCGGCCTGAATCGACGCGTGCACCGAGATGCCGGTCGCATTGTTGATCGCGGAGACCACGTCGTCGACCGTATAGGCATTCGACAGATCAACGTTCGCCGACGCCCCACTGCGGTCGGTAAGGCGAATCGAGCCCGGTTGCACGCCGGCGCCGCCATTCAGGACATTGAGCGGGGTTGGCGTCGCGAGCTGTCCGCCGGAACCGATCGTGATCGTACCCGCGCCGACAAGCTGCTGATTCGTATTCGCGAATCCTTGCGAGATGGATTGCTGGGCGGCGGCCAGCCGCAACGACTGAAACTGATAATTGCCCGCGGTTGCGCCTGTGCTCGTGGAGGCCGTCAATTGACTGGGATCAGAATTCTGGACGGTGAGCGAATTGAAATTCGAGGCCGTGCCCATGCTGGTGGCCGACGTCGTCAACGAAAGAAGCTGGACGTTAAGCCCCGAGACGGCCGTCGCTTTGGTTTTGAACGTCTGATCCTGAGTCTGCAACGCGGTAATCTGGCTTTGTTCGGGCGCCGTCAATGCAGCCACGAGGGCTGTGTAATTCAGCCCGCTGACCAGTCCCACACCTGTGGAGAGCAACGACATCGCAGCGCGTTCCGAACGTCACCAAATTGGATACCAATGCCATATATATATATATCGGCAACGCAAGCCAAAGAGCATCAAGGCCTTATCGCTTCTGAGAGTGTGACCAAACAGCGGCGGACGCGGGCCGATCACGTTCGCGCAGAGAATCACGGCGTCAGCGGAGAGTTGCACGCTCCGCTGACGCCGTGTGGAAATTTACGATTATTGAACTACGGTCGCCTGCTTAGCCGAGCAGCTTGAGCACTTGCTGCGGAGTCTGATTCGCAATCTGCAACACCGAGATGCCGGCCTGCGACAGGATTTGCGATTGGGTCAATTGGGCCGTAGTGGCGGCGAAGTCGGTGTCCGAGATCTGGCTCCTGGCATCCGTCACGTTCTGCAAAGCGACACCCAGAGAATTGATGTTCGTCTGGATCACGTTCGCCTGCAAGGCGCCCAGGCGTCCACGCAGTGTGTCGACTTGAGTGAGCGACTGATTGATGATGTCGACCAGGTTGGCGCCCGTCACGCCGTTCTGGCCGACGTTGACCAGGCTCTTTCCCGCGCCGGAGCCCAACTGATACAGTTTACCGGCTGAACCGCCCAGCACGGCGGTATTCACCGAGTTGATGCCCACGCCGATCTGGCCGGCGGTCGAGACGTTCTGTCCGATCTGGAACAGCGAGCCGCCCCCGGTGATCGTGACCTTGGCATCGACGCTGCCCGCATTGTACGCGCTGGCGAACGTGACCGAGGCATCGAGCAACGACGTGGAAACGCTGGCCGTGAGCCCGGTCCCCGACGCCGTCTGGCCGTTGATGCGCGCCACGATGTCGGTTCCCGCGTCGCGGAATGTTTGAACGGCTTCCGGGTTGTAGCTCTGGAACGTGCCATTCAGCACGTTCAGGCCCACGAACTGCTGAGAACCGTAATCGGTGCTCGACAAAGTCAGCGTGCCGTTCACCCCCCCGGTCAGCGTCTGAGCGCCGCCGGAGGAACCCACCAAACCGTTGCCGGCGCCGTAGCCGGTCCCCGTCGTGGTCACATTGACCAGAGCGCCTGCCTGCGCATTCGTATTGATGTAGGTTGCCAGCGCGGAAGCAGTTTCGCTGGTCGCAATGCCGCCGGTGGCGTTCGTCGCCAGGTTCACTGTGATCGCCGTGCCGTTGACCGAAATCGATCGGGCCGTATTATTGCCCGCAACGACGAAGTTTATGGTGACGGGCGTGTCGCTGGCGCCGGCGTCTTGTCGTGCATCGGTCACCTTCAGGTCGCCGATGTTGCTGCCGGTGTTGATCGCCTGCGCTCCTGCGGCGGCCAGCACTCCGGCACCGGTCTGCGCGACGGCGGCGCCCGAATACGCGGTCACGAGCGCGTTGGCCGACGCGTTGGCATTGATTGTCGCCGCAACCGAGTTGGCCGTTTCGGTGTTCAACACGACGCCGGTGGCATTGGTCGCCAGGTTCACCGTGATCGCATTTCCGGCCACGGCGACCGAACGGGCCGTGTTGTTGCCCGCGACGACGAATGTCACTGTCGTGAGGTTGTTCGTGGTGGTGAAGCCCACCTCGGCGTTGGCGGCGCCGACAATCGCGCCGGTGAAGTTGACGCTGGAATTGCTCAAGGCCGCTGTCGAAGCCACGGCGGCCGTGGTGACCGACGCAGTCACGCCCGTCGCGTCGGTATTGGCGTTGACGGCACTGGCAATGTTCGTATACGTCGTGCCGGCCCCGAAGAACAGCGTCTGGCTCCCCTTGGCGCCGGAAACCTGCAGCGTCGTGGCTGCCGTCAAGTTGCCGGAGTTATAGGTCAACTGTCCCTGCTCGGCGGCCGTCACGACCTGCGCGTCGAGGGTGACCGATGACGCCGAGCCGAACAGCGCCTGATTGATCGAGAAGTTAGTCAGCTTGGGAGTGTCGGCCGCCGAGAGAGCAGTCGTGAACGCTTTGCTGCCGTCCAGCAGGTTCTGACCGGCAAAAGTCGTGTTCGACGCCACGCCGTTGATCGCAGTGAGGGCCGCATCGATTTGCGATTGATTGGCTTGAATCTGCGCTGCCGACAGGGCGCCGGAGTTGACCCCTTGCTGGACCAGGCCGCGGATCTGGTTGAGCAGGGTATCGACCGACGCGAGGGCGGCGTCCGCCGTGCCGATGACGTTGTTCGCCAGATTACTGTTGGTGATCGAATTGTTGATCGCGCTGATCTGCAGCGACAATGAGTTGGCCTGGATCAAACCAGAGGGATTGTCGGCCGCCGAGTTGATCTGCGTACCGGTCGAGAGCCGTTGCAAAGCCTGCGACTGCGCCGCGTTTGATTTCTGCAAGGCCAAGAGCCCGCGCAACGAGTCGAGGTTCGTAGAGATTCTTGTAGACATGCCAAGCAACCTTTTTTAAAGGGATTGACCAACCCAGACGGACTGCCGTCGGTGGAGCGATTCGGTTTGTATTGTTTGAAAAGACTGTTGCCGCGTGTATCTCGTCCGAACCTCTCGGAGAGCGAACCGAAGCGGCGCGCTCCCTCGACATTCCGTTGTCGCTTGTCCGAGTATCGGCAACCGACTCGCGAAGCTTTAACAGAAATGGGGGCTCCGCGGAAAATGCATGAAATGGGAGTTATTTGCCTCTCGATCTCGACCGGCAAGGGACCACATCGACATGCTGCATTGAAATTGCAGCGTCGGCGATCGGGGTGCGCGATGAAACCTTGCCGGGAGATGCGCTATATATATATACGGATGGCAAGCGCGGTACTTGCCATCCCTTGTGTGGGAGTGCTCACGTGGCCGGCCGCGAGTTTCTGCGATTGGGGAATTTGCTGGCCGCGGGAGGAGTTTCCTCTGGATCCAGACCGGCAGCTCGCATGTTCTCTCGTTGAATCGCCTCATACACCTCCTGGCGGTGTACGGGAATCTCGGTGGGCGCCTGAATGCCCAGCCGCACCTTATCGCCGCGGATATCCACCACGGTGATCACGATATTGTCACCAATGATGATGCTCTCGTCGCGTTGTCTCGACAGAACAAGCATCTTGCCCACTCCTTACATCATGCCAGGGAATTATTTGAAGACGGTCGTCAGTGGCCAGGAAGATGGCACCTGCCGCGATTGGTCGGTCGTCGTCCGCGTCATCAGGAATCAAACCGGGATGCGCAACATCGCGCAATTCAGGTGATTGATAGGAAGATCGTCACGCGTCTCGCCTCGCGCCAGTCACAATGAATAAAATCACCCGACCTGTTCCTACCCGGCGCGCGGGCAAACCGGTTGTTCCGTGAATAGCGATTTCCCGCCAGGAATCGACTCTTTCGATCGGACGAGAGTTAGTGGCGTTCGCGGCGCCAATCTCTAGAATAGCAGTCGTCCGCCCCGCCCGCAGAAAATCTGACGCAAAAGGAACAACTCCCGTGAAGGTCACTCTCAGCACTTTCGCCAGAAACCTCAATGTGGAAACCGCATTTACGGTATTGGCTGTCGCACGCACGCTCAAAAGCCAGGGAAAAGACGTCGTCGAACTGGAGATCGGCGACAGTCCCTTTGAAACGACTGCCGCGGCCAAGGCCGCCGGGGAACAGGCGATTCGCGACAATCAGTCGCATTACTGTCCGTCCCCAGGCTTGCCTGCTTTTCGCGAAGAGGCGGCGAAATTCGTGCGCGACGAATTTGGGGTCCCCGCGCGCCCGGAGAACGTCGTGGCAGGCCCGGGAGCGAAGATTTTCGAGCAGTTCTTCTGCGAAGCATTCTTGAACCCGGGAGACGGCGTCCTCGTTTTCAGCCCGCATTTTCCCACGTTCCTTCCGAACATCGAGCGCCGCCAGGCGCGGGCCGTTCTGTCGCCGCTCCAACAGGAAAACGAATTCCGGCCCGCCATTCCCGCCATCGAAAAGTTTTTGAAATTCGATCCCGCTCCCAAAGCCATCTTCCTGAATTCGCCGCACAATCCCACCGGGGGGATTGCCACCCCGGAAGATTTGCGGGCGATCGCCGATCTGGTGCGCGGCACGAACATCGCCGTTTTCAGTGACGAACCGTATTGCCACATGGTTTGGAAAGGCCGTCACCGCTCGCTGCTCGAACAACCCGGAATGCTCGACCAGTGCGTGGCCGCATACACTTTCAGCAAGTCGTACAGTATGAGCGGCTGGCGGCTGGGGTTTGCCATTTCATCGGCTGAAATCGCGGATGCCATTGGCAAGATGATCAACACGTGTCTATCGTGTGTGCCGCCGATCGTGCAATTCGCCGGCGCCGCTGCCCTGCGGCTGGACCAGCTCGAACGCGACCGCGTCATGCAGCTTTTTCGCGAGAAAGTCGTGTTGCTGGCCACAGGCCTCAACAAAATCGAAGGGTTCCGGGCCCTCGACCCGACGGCGACATTTTACGTCTTTCCCAACGTGGCCCCGATTTGCAATCGGTTGGGGATTACCAGCCACGGCCTGGCGCTGTATCTGTTGGAGGGGGCCGACGACAAATTCGGGGTGGCCTGCCTGGGAGGCGAATGTTTCGGCGAGGCGGGGGCCGGTTTTCTGCGATTCAGTTGCGCTGAGCCCAACGATCGCTTGCAGCAAGCGCTCGACTTTCTGCCGGTCGCGATTTCGCGGTCCGAACGCGTCGCGGCGTATCTCGACCTACATCCGAAATACCGGTTGAACCAGCCGTATTCAACTCGTTGAAACCGGCACTGTTGAAAACCAGCTCAGCCGCCGGCGTTTAGCTGCCCCCTTTCTACGACACGGGCAGCCGAGTGCAATTCTCAAGGTGAGTGAAATGTAATTTGAATCAGGCCCATGAATTCACCCACCAAAAAGATTCGAACTGGGACCACGCTTTTGGTGGCCGGTTATTGGCTGGCGCTGTTCGTCGCGACCCATCTGCCGCATGTTCCAGCCAAATTATCGATTCCCGGCGCCGACAAATGGGAGCACGTCGGAGCGTACGGCACACTGTGTCTTCTGCTGGCGGTCCGGCAAACTTTCGTGCCGCCGGTGAATTGGAAAATTCTGTGCCGAATCGCCTGTTTCGTGGCCCTGTATGGAGTCTTCGACGAATTGACACAGCCATTTGTGGGGCGCCATGCCGACATCGCGGACTGGTTCGCCGACATCCTCGGCAGCGCCCTCGGCCTGGCCGTGTTTGCGATCGCACGGGCATTCTTCGTCCGTCGCCGCGAGCCATCGCAGCCGTGACAACCTGCCGTGGGGCAGGTTTTCCAAACTGCCAGTCCTTTCGTTCGGTCGGCCACTTCCCAGCGGATATCGTATCGCCTGCCAGTCGCGATTCTCCATCTCCGATCGTCCGTCTCGATTTGGCGGGTGCGATCAGACGATTGCCGTACGTGGAGTCGTAAGTTTCGTCGCTCGTCTATGTTTTTTGATCATGTCCCGCCGATATTTTGACCACGGACGGATATTCATAGAGCGGATAATGGCAGTAGTGCGCGCCCACGACTCCCGAATAGCGGGTACCATTGCGTGCCGGATAAAACCGGCGACATGCGCCCTCCGGGTCGGCGACGAATGGGTCTCAGCGCAAGTCCATATTTCAGAGAGAGATAAGTCTTGAAGACTGGTCGCATCGACCAGGAACCGGCCGGCTGTGAAGCGCCCCCCCGTGACACTTAGATGCGATACAAAAGCAAACGACGGACTCAAGGAGGATAGCTGCAAAGTCGAAGTAACAAATAAACCCTTCGCTGTGAGCTGCCGGGCCCTCTCTCATGAGCAATTCGGGCAAGCCACTCGCGGCACAGTTCGCTCGCCTGGCGCCAAGGTTCCAAAGCGCGGTCTACACCAGGAAACGCCACATCGCCAGAACTTTGCGGGTTTGGATAGAATTCGTAAAGCAGGATGCTGGTGGGGAGTCAAGGCGGTTCGGACGCTCGAAGACTTCAAGCTACGGAATTGCCGATGACCGTTCTCACGACAGAAGTCGCGTCTCGTTCTGAAACTGCCTTCCTGGGTTTAGCCCCATTTTTGCGATCTAGCATTGCAGGTCAAGATTTGCTGCCCTTAGGCCAGGAATTGCTGGCGCTGGCCAGGGAATATCCCGACGATGCCGCTCTGTCGATGAATTTGTCGCTCGCCATGCAATGTCTCGGGCAGCGCAAGCTAGGTCTGGCGATTCAGGGGCTGGCGCTCGAGAGGAAGCGAATTTACACGATTGAGGCCACGGAACAACCGGCGCATTTACGAGTGCTGATGCTCATGACGCCGGGAGACATCCTGGCAAATATGCCGCTTGAGTGCTTGCTCGAATCCGGCGATATCGATCTGGTTCATTACTACCTGACGCCCGGCAATCCCTTAGCCACGCCTGTTCCCGAGCACGATGTCCTCGTCGTCGCACTCAGAGCGTCTGAAGACAACCGGGAATTTCTGAAGGGATTGGAGCAAGCGTTAGCCCAATGGCCGAAACCGGTCATTAACGCGCCGCAGCATATTCCCGCGACCGACCGTGACGTGGCCAGCAAACTCTTGCAAGATGCGCCGGGCTTGTACATTCCGCTCACCATGCAAGCCTCGCGATTCCTTCTGCAGAGAATTGCGGCTGGCGACGGCTGCCTTGTCGATTGTGTTGCAGATTGCGATTTCCCGATCATCCTGCGCCCTGAGGGTTCTCACGCCGGGCGTGATCTGGACAAACTGGACACGCCTTCCGATCTGGCGGCCTACCTTGCCCGGGTCGAGGGTGCGGAATTCTTCGTTTCCCGATTTGTGGATTACGGCGGTCCGGATGGTTTGTTCCGCAAGTACCGGGTCGCGATGATCGATGGCGTCCCGTTTGCATGTCATATGGGTGTTTCGTCGCACTGGATGGTGCACTACGTGAACGCCGGCATGTATGAAGAAGCCTGGAAGAGGGATGAAGAGGCGAATTTCATGGCCAGTTTTTGCGACTTTGCTCGGCGTCACCAAGCGGCGCTGGCGGCGATTGATGATCGATTTCGACTCGATTATCTGTGCATCGATTGCGCTGAGATGCCGGATGGACAACTCCTGGTGTTCGAGATCGACACCTGCATGGTTGTACATGCGATGGATCCCGAGGACATGTTTCCTTACAAGAAGGTCCCGATGCAAAAGGTCAAAAACGCCTTCCAGGAGTACCTGTTGCGTGTGCATGAGGCATCACGATGAAACTGCAAAATCGCCTGAACTTTTCTGGCGGACCTGGCGTCTTGCCGGAAAGTGTCCTGTTGCAGGTTCGGGAATCTTTGATTGAGGTCCCGGAAGTTGGCCTGTCGATTCTGGGTATCAGCCATCGCTCGGATTGGTTTGCGGCGATCGTCAGCGAACTGGAAACTCATATCCGCACGCTCCTGGGGATTTCCGATTCCTATCACGTGCTGTTCCTGCAAGGTGGTGCGACGCAGCAGTTTTCCATGGTGCCGATGACGCTGCTGCGTGGCAGTGCGTATCCGGCCGACTACGTACACACCGGCTACTGGAGTGGCAGGGCGATTCCCGAGGCGCGGCAGGAAGGGCCGATTCGAGTCGTCTGGAGTGGCGAAGCCGAACATTTCAAACGCCTGCCTGACGACAATGAGCTGGCATTCTCGCCGGACGCGCCGTACATCCACTATGTTTCGAACGAGACCGTTGAAGGACTGCAGTTTCATCGGTTGCCTGGTCGCGACGATGTGCTGCGCGTCTGCGACATGTCTTCAGATTTTCTCTCCCGTCCCTGCGAGGCTGAGCGATTTGCCGTCATTTACGCTCACGCTCAGAAGAACATGGGGCCGGCTGGCGTGACCGTCGTTGTGGTGCACGATGAACTGCTCAAGAATGCTCCGAACAATCTGCCTGGATTTCTTGATTACAGAACACAGGCAAAGTCCCACTCCGCCTATAACACGCCGCCTGTTTTCGCCATCTACGTTGTCCTCCTGGTAGTACGCTGGATGATCAATGAGATTGGAGGCCTGGAACACATGGCGCAGATCAATCAGGCAAAAGCGGATTGCCTGTATCGCCTGATCGACGGCAGTGAAGGGTTTTATCGTGGCCGGGCCGTCGCTCAGGATCGTTCGCTGATGAACGTAACGTTCAATTTGGCGACGCCGGAACTCGAACAACGATTGCTGGCAGAGTCGCTGGAGGCCGGTTTCTCCGGACTTGCCGGGCATCGCGCCATCGGCGGCCTTCGCGCCTCAATTTACAACGCGCTGACGCTGGATGCGGTCGAAGAACTGGCAGGGTTCCTGGACGATTTTCAGCGGCGGAACGTAAAGTAACGGCATTTCTGATGACGGACGAACGGACTCCCTCAGACTCACGCGTGGCATGCGGGTCTGCGGTTGAGTTGCGTTGTGCCTAAAGATCGCTTGCAGCGAGCGCTCGACTCCCTGCTGGTCGCGATTTCGCGGACCGAACGCCTCACAGCATATCTCGAGCGGCATCCGAAATACCGGTTGGCCAAGCCCTACCCGGTGGCCACAGGCTGATGTGGCTCATGAATAAGCCGGTCAGAATGATGCGAACGGGGACCACGCTGCTTGTGGCAGGGTTTTGGCTGGCCATTTTCGTCCGATGCGGCAAGCCTGGGCACCCCTGACGGTGCCCAATTATTTGAAAAGCTGAGTCGCCTGGATTTTGTGCTTGACGTAAATGACATTCTGTCTTATTATAAGACAGTACGTCTTTATCTGGGCGTTCGTGAGTTCTTCGGCAGGTCTTGTGCAGCGCCTAGGGCAGAAGTTAACGGCAAATCAGGGTCCTGCGTGGCGGCAGCAATGGTCACGATTTCCGAGGCGCTGTCGATCGCCATCGAGCATCACCGCGCAGGCCGACTCGAGGTCGCGGTGCCGATTTATCGGCAAATTCTCGCGCTCGACCCGGACCACGCCGGCGTATTGCATCTTTTGGGTGTGATCGCACAACAGGGGGGCAAAAATGATGTCGCCATCGCGCATTTTCGGCGCGCGATCGGAGTCGATGCGACGAACGCCGAATTTCACAACAGCCTGGGAGTGGCGCGGCTCGCTCTCGGAGAATTCGACGAAGCCGTCGCCTGCTTTCGGCGAGCGTTGCAACTCGATCCTGGCTACGCCGAGGCTAACGGCAATCTGGCCAATGCCTGGAAACGCCAGGGCTGGCCGGAGGAGGCGATCGCTTATTATCAGCGTGCGCTGCAACTGAAGCCCGATGACGCCCAGACGCATTACAACCTGGGAAATGTCTGGCTCGAGCAGGGGCAGTTGGAATTGGCAGCCGACTGCTATGGGCGCGCGCTCGAGCTGAAGCCGGCATTTGCCGAGGCGCACAACAACCTGGGGTTTGTTCGCCGCGACGAAGGTTCGCTGGACGAAGCGGCTGCGTACTTCCGTCGTGTCATTCAATTGAGGTCCGACAGCGCCGCGGCGCATGTCAATCTGGGCCAGGTCCTGGCTGAACGAGGCCGGGTGTGTCATGCCGCCGCCTCGTTCCAACAGGCCCTGCAGTTGAGTCACGATGATCCACTCGCGCTGTACAATCTCGGAAACGTGCGGAGAGATCAGGGAAAACTGGACGAAGCGATCTCTTGCTACCGGCGGGCACTGCAAGGGCAACCCGATCTGTGGGCTGCGCTCGGGAACCTGGTCAACACGCTGCAGCATGTCTGCGAGTGGGATGAATTGCAGCCGCTGTCCCAGCGCCTGATCGAGGCGGTCGATGAACCTGCCGACGCCCAGACAGCCGCCGTCGTGCCGCCGCTATCGGTTCTGGTTGCGCCCACGGCGACGTCGGCCCGGCAGCAATGGCTATGTGCCCGGCGGTGGGTCGACGGCCAATTGAAGGCTGCCGTCAATGCGGGACAAACCCGAAAAATCCTTGGGCCGTCGTCGGGCAGGCCGAGAATCAAGATCGGGTACCTGTCGGCCGACTTCCGCGCGCACGCCGTCGCCTATCTGGCCGTCGAGCTGTTCGAGAATCACGATCGGGCGCTGTTCGAGGTCATCGGCTATTCGTACGGACCAGACGATGGAAGTCCGCTGCGGCGGCGCCTGATGAACGCGTTTGACCGATTCGTCGACCTGGAAGGCGATAACTATGCGGAATCGGCGCAGCGGATCGCGGCCGACGAAGTCGACGTGCTGGTCGACCTGACCGGCTACACGAAGTCGGCCCGCACCCAGATTCTGGCGCTGCGACCGGCCCCGATACAGGTCAATTACCTGGGATATCCAGGAACGATGGGCGCCCCCTTCATGGATTACATCGTCGTCGATGAATTCGTCGTTCCGGCAGAGCAACAGTCGTTCTTTACCGAGAAACTGGTTCGTCTCCCGGGGTGCTATCAGATCAACAGCCGGCGCGAGATCTCTCCGCGCACTCCGACGAGGAACGAGTGTGGACTGCCGCAGCATGCGTTTGTGTTCTGCGCTTTTAACGGCAGTCAAAAAATCGTTCCCGCAGTGTTTGCAGTCTGGATGGAATTGCTGAAGCAGGTTCCTGGAAGCGTGCTCTGGCTGCTGGAACGAAATCGGTTTGCGGCAGCGAATCTGCGTCGCGAGGCCCAGGTCCGCCAGGTAGAACCGGAGCGGCTGGTATTCGCTCCGCATTTGCCGTTATCGGAACACCTGGCGCGGTATCGTCAGGCCGACCTGTTCCTCGACACGTTTCCGTACAGCGGCCACACGACCGCCAGCGACGCACTGTGGGCGGGCTGTCCGGTACTGACGATTGCCGGACAGACATTTGCTTCTCGCGTTGCCGGAAGCCTGCTGCGGACCGTTGGTCTTTCCGAGCTGGTCGCCACGAGCATCGACGAGTATCGCGATCGGGCGCTGTGTCTGGCGCACGATCCGCACGAGCTCACAGCTTTGCGAGAACGGCTGCAGGCGAACCGCGAATCGTCCGGGCTGTTCGATGCCGCGGCGTTTGCCCGAAAGCTTGAAGCAGCCTTTATCACCATGCGCGAAACTCACGCCGTCGAAGCCTAACGACTGTCCGCCCGGCTGTCTTTCTCGGGCGGGTCCTTGGCCGAAGCCTTCGCTTGGGCTTCCTGTTCGGCTTTCCGTCGGGCCAGCCGCTGGCGATCAATCAGGTATTTCTGGTAGGTGCTGCTGAAACCTGCCGGCGGAGGCACGGGCGTGACAAGTTTTGGACAGGGAAGCGTGACCGGGGCCAGCACGCCGGGGGCGTCGGCACTGTCGAGCACTGTCACTTGGCCGCCGGAATAAATGCATCCGCTTGCCGCAAGGCAAATCGCCGTTTGCAGAATTGCGAAATAGATCATCCGCGCCCTAGCAGCCATCTTTCCCCCTCCGTGGAACCGATCCGGCAGACCGTACCGGCGTTATCGGCATTTTCGAAGCTGACGGATAAAAGGGATAATCCGAGGCCGCACAGCCAATTTGGGGGACCTGGCGAATCCTTCAGGGCGTTAGACCGACACGACTTCGATTTCGTTGCGAATGCGGCGGACACCGGAAATCGATTTCAGCGATTCCTGCGCAAGCTGCTTCTGATAGTAGCTTCCCACAACTCCCCGCAAGACGACGCCGTCTTCGTGGACTTCAAACCGCAGTTTTTTCCCAGCCAGGTAAGTGCTGCGGGCCAGTGCGGCTTCCACAGTGTCTCGCAGATTCTGCCGGTAATCCGTCCGTCCGTCGTTCGCTTCGCCGCGCATGGTCGATCCCAGTCCCCTCCAAAGAGTAAATTGTCGTTCTGATGTGATTGCGGTCGGTATCGACCGTTCCTCGAGTTGGAATTTCGCTGAAGAAACCCCACAGTTTCAAAATCGGCAGACTGGGTAAACTGTTCCAGCATTAGTTTTCTTTCTCGGACAAAATTCCCGGGAAACGAAAGAATAGCTGCATAACCGTTGCAGCAGGTGCGGCGCGCGAGGGTGACAGCCGTGCCGATTTCACGGGATCGCGTTATAATGCCGGCATGTCCCGCCCTGAAGAAAACTTGTCGCTGACGTCTCTCAAAGCCGACCGCGAGGCGCTGCTGGCGCACTGGAACGACGGCGTGATCCATCGAATTCCGTGGCGCACCTTGCGAGATAGCTGCCCTTGTGCCACCTGCCGGAAAAATCGGACCGAGTCACAGCCCGCGCCGATCTTTAACATCCTCAAACCTGAAGAAGTTGGTCCCGTCCGGGCGACGGCCATGTTCCCGATCGGAAACTACGCCTATCAGATCGACTTCAGCGACGGCCATAATACGGGCATATTCGCGCTGGAGCTGCTGCGCGAAATTGGAGAGAGCCAGGCCAGCGAAGCATAGCATGCTCGATCGAAATTCCCTCATCACTGCCAGACAGACGCGGCTGGCCTGCCGCAGCGGCCAGTTGACCGAACAGACTTCGGGCCTGGCCCCGGGTTATGCGCAGGCCAACCTGGCCGTTTTGCCCCGCGATCTGGCCGGCGACTTTCTCTTGTTCTGCCAGCGCAATCCCAAGCCCTGTCCGTTGCTCGACGTGACGGAGCCAGGCTCGGCAGTTCCGCAGCGTGCTGCGCCCGAGGCCGACTTGCGGACCGATCTTCCGCGATATCGTCTCTGGCGCGACGGCCTGCTGGTCGAAGAATTGACCGACCTGAGCAAAGTCTGGCGGGATGATTTCGTGAGCTTCCTCATCGGCTGCTCGTTCACGTTCGAAGCGGCGCTGTTACGCGCGGCCGTTCCAGTCCGGCACATCGAATTGGGAGTGAACGTGCCGATGTACCGCACCAAGATTGCTTGCCAGGCGGCCGGCGTATTCCACGGACCGCTGGTGGTTTCGATGCGGCCGCTCAAACCGGCCGACGCGGTGCGGGCCGTTCAGATCACATCTCGATACCCGGCGGTGCACGGCGCGCCGGTGCACATCGGATTGCCCGAGCAGATTGGCATCGCCGACATTTCGCGTCCCGATTTCGGCGACAGCGTGCCGATTGCTCCCGACGAGTTACCGGTATTTTGGGCCTGCGGCGTGACCCCGCAGGCCGTGGCGATGGCCGCCCGGCCTCCGCTGATGATCACCCACAGCCCCGGTTGCATGTTCGTCACCGACCTGCGCGACGAAGAACTGGCGGTCGGATGACGTGTCGAGCATTTCCAGCCATTGTAGTCATTCTCGCTCCGCGAGATGAGTCGGTGCGGATGACATGCCTGCAACGCGGCCAAACAACCGTAATGCATCGAATCCATCGAATCCCGACGGTGGTAAAACGCGATTGCCGATTCAATCTCACCCCGAGGTGTTTCATGCGCGCCGCCTGCTTTGCTTTTGCCGCTGCGATTTCTGTGCTGATGGGCGTCGTCTCGTTTTACGGGGATGATGCGACAACCGCCGGCAACTTCAAGCTGCTCGAAAGGCCCGACGCCTTCCCGACGCTCGTCAACCCGAACTGCTCGCACTGCGTGGACGAGTCGAAACGCCGTGGCGGCCAGTTGCAGGCGAACGAGCGCGTGCTGGCCTGGATTCGCGGAAAGTATGATGGCGGCGCCATCCCCGTGCGGTTCTTTCTTTCGCGGCACCGGGTCATCAGCGACACCTACGGCGTATTCGTTTACGATCCCGACGCCGGTTACATGCGCGGTTTCGAACCGTCGCTTGACTTTCGTTTCCACGGCTGGCGCAACGGCGTGATGGTCATGCGGCACAAGGACGGCACGCTGTATTCCGCTCTTTCAGGCCAGGCCTTCGAGGGTCCTCGCAAAGGAGACCAGTTGAAGCCGGTGCCGACGATTGAAACGCAATGGGGCGACTGGCTGGCCCGCTATCCCGGCACGGTCGCCTACCACATGTTCGACAAGTATCAGCCGGTCGAGTTGCCTCGCGATGAGAACGCCGACTCGGTCGCGACGCGCGGCAAGTCCGATCCGCGTCTGCCGGCCAAGAGCGAAGTGCTCGGGATAGCTCTCGCGGGGCAGGCGCGGGCCTATCCTCTGGCAATGCTGGAAAAATCCGGGGGAGTGATCGTCGATACGCTCTCCGGTCAGAAAGTGCTGGTCCTCTGGTCCCAAACGACGCGCACGGCCGCGATCTTCGCCGCCGAACTCGACGCTGAAACAGAAACTCCAGTGAAACAGCAACCGGACAATCAGCAGGCTGTCACGTTGACGGCCGATTCGAAAGAGCCCTCCGCTCCCTTCGTAGATCGCCAGACCGGTTCCCGCTGGGACATCGCCGGGCGGGCGATCAGGGGCGAATTGAAAGGCAAGACCCTGCGCTGGCTGCCCGGCATTCAATGCCGCTGGTTTGCCTGGGCGGCGGAATATCCGAAGACAGAGGTCTCGCGCGTGATTTCGATAAAATAGATCTCGTCTGCCGGGCGTGACCTGGCACCGCCGTGGAGACAAACAACACCCGCGTCCTCGCCCGTGCTCCACGCAGCAGCAGCCTTCCGCTGGACTCGGATCCCCATATCGTGTATTCCCCACGCCGCAACAAATCCGGCACCCACGGGGAGCTCATGATGAAATCCGCAGCGGCGTTTTTGATGACAGCAGTCGCGGGGATTTTCGCATTCGCGTGCTCCCTGCACGGCGATGACACTGAGAAAACTCCGGGACGCGACAATCCCGTCCTCAAGTCAATCCTGGCCCCTGAACTGCGGATTACAGGCAGATGGAAGGGGGTCGTTCGTCGCGGATACGAGGAACATCATCTGACAATCGAAAAGGACCCCGACCAAAAGGACGCCTATCGGCTTAAATTTTACACCTGGACCGATATCGCCGGGGCGCGCAAGGCGAAACGAACAGGGAAACTCGTGGACGGACGCATCACGTTGAACGAGCCGATCGAAGGATTCGGCATCTCGAAATCCCCATTCAGCGTGTTCTATACCGTGCGCGCCGACGGCAAAGATTATCTGCTCCCGTCGGTGAACGCCGAGGAGCTGAAAACCGTCGACGACGTGAAGCCCCGCGTCGCGTATCAATTTGAACGGCGGACCGAAAAGTGAGCCGCGGCTCGTGTCGCAGGTCAGGCACAGCCTGGACTGCTGGCCCTAACTTACGGTCAAATCTTCGGGACGGATATCGTCCCGGTTCTGGCCCCCATCCAGCTTGACGACATATCTGACCGGAAAGGGAGCAGCCTCCGTCCTGCCCGAGCTGTCCGCCCGTTGCACGATCGTTCCCCACCAGTGTTCATATCGGTGCCGAACACGTTGTCCCGGCTGCAATCCCTCTGCCATAACGCCTCCTCGATTGGTGACGACTTCCGGCGTCTGCAACGCGGGCGCGGCGTGAGGCGAAACAGGCACCGCTGGTTCTCGAGTCGCCGCAACAGACTGTGCCGGCCGGACAGGGATTGGCACTGACGGCTTGCGACTTGCAGGCCGGGTCGGTTTGGCGACTTTTTTGGTGGGGATCGCCAGCAGCTTCTGCTTCGGCGCGTGCTTCAGAACGCTGGTCGTCTTCGCCGTCCTGTTGGCCGGGGCTTTGACCTTTGTCGCCTTTCCTGACTTCTTAAGCGGCTTTTTGACGGGCTTTTTCGCCAGCCGCGTCTTCTTCGCGGATATCGCGGGCAGTGTTTTCTTGTGTGACGGTTTCTTCGCCTGCTTTGCCATTCGCGTCTCCCAACGTTGTCCGAATTCGTCGATGAACCAGTGCTCTGATCCCGCCTCGTCGCGTGCCGACGATGCGGACGCCCATCGTACAGAAACGGCGGAGTGTTTGACAGTTCACGACGGTCGGACCGTAGCGACAAGCTGCCAGCTTGTCGGCCGCATGATCCGTAACGAACGATCGCTGGCAGAGTGCGACTGCCGTGCTCAACGGACGGCATTTTCGGTTGACGTCCCGGTCCGCGAACGGCCGTTGAAATTGTTCCCGGAACGGAGAGTCATGGGCGACGAAGTCGCCGCGCGTAAGCCCCGGCAGGGGCGACATATTTTAGCCAGGGGCGCCAGCCCCGGGAATGCGGCAAACGCGATCAAAAGCCCCGGAGGGGCGACATACGAGCGGCGAATCGATAGCAAATTCACATCGAGATTGGCGATATGTGAACAAGGCTCATGCCGGTTGCAGGCATGCGGCAACTATGTCGCCCCTCCGGGACAATTGCTGCAAATTGCTGGCTTTGTAATGGCTCCCGTTGCCTACGCTTGATTCGTCAGGCGATTCAATCGACGCCGCGACCCATCGCATCCGAAGCCGCATCCCAACTCGTCCTGTCCTCCTGCAAATCGACTCCCCGCTCTGAAGGTCGGATCACGACGCAAATTGTAGTCCGACGCAACGTCATCATCGCTCCCCTCGCCCCGCCATCCGGAGTACAATCATGGGATGGGTGATCAACGCAGCTCGCCGAATTTCGTGGTGATCGCTGGTATTGTGCTGGTGGTGATGGGAGTCATTGCTGGCTTCTCGGCGCCGTTCGTCAGCGACGCGCGTGAATTCGCTTTCACTTTCGGAAGAGCAGTTGCATTCGCGGCGCTGGCGTGGATTGCCGTTCGACTGATCGGACACTTCACGAATCCGAACCGACTCAAGCCCCGCGCACCTCCGGATGAGCCCTGATTCCAACTGATCCCCCTTTAGCCAAATCCGCGCGTTCGGCCGAACGTGCGATCGGGAGGCAAAATGCAGCACTACCCTTATTTGCGCCAGCGTGTCGGCTGACTAGAATAGGGCCATGTCGAGTGCCACTGATTCCACTCCAGAAGAATTGCCAAACCGCATTGCTTGCGAGCGATGCGGAAGACATGGGAGTAGCGCATTCACCTACGTGGCGGTCGATGGCAAACTCGATCTGCGGAGGCTTTGTGCGGAGTGTTGCGGACTACTGCCATTAACCTTGCTATATCATCGCCGTCAGCGCGGAAAGCCCTATAATTGGTTGCCACCGACATGACTGGCCCATCTTTTCTTGTATGATAAAGCGGCACGCCATAAATTGCGCGGCATAGCCAAAAAACCTGAGATCACGCCACTACCAGCCAATGCACCCCGTGACGCTGACGAATCTTTGTCGTCGAATGGGGCTTGGTCCGGCCGATATCGGAAATCATCTCCGTTAGCGCCCGCTCGCCCTCCAACAGCCCTCCGGGGTATGATCGGAGGATGGACAGGCCAACGTGCCCTCAATGCTCGCATCCGCTGATCCGCGTCCACGCGCCGTCGTTCGTGGACCATTCCGAATTCACTATCTATCGCTGTTCGGAGTGCATAGAAACGATTCCCTTCTGGGGGAAACCATCGAAACACCAAAGCACTTCATGTTGACCGCATCAGGAGAGCTTCGCGACTTGCCAGATGGTGGGCCACGTTTGCTTTGAGGGCGCTAGTATTGCTCCGTGATTTGTGTCAAACCGCCCCTCACTCCGAATGCGCGATCGGGACGGAAAATGAACCACCACCAAAGCCGCCGTCCGCTTTCCCGCCATCCTCCCGCCGTGATCGATTCGAAATCGACCGACTTTTCGTCCGAGGCGATCAGCTTATTTCCAAATTCAAGCGAATTATTTTGACGCCACGCCTAAGTCGTCACCGGGACCGATCCCCCTTGAACTCAGCAGCGGCTCTCGAAGCTTGGAGCGGATTGCAGTGGGAGCGACGTCATCGCTCGGAGAACGTAGCGTGCTGGCCAGCAAGCCGAAAGCGAGTGCGAAATAAGTCGGGGCGGAGACCAGCATTGCGAAGAGCACCATCACTAAAGAAGCCGCTGTGTTCGCAGCGAAATGCTCGGTTGGCAGAGACATCCCGGGTGATGACGCTATCACCGTGAGGGCGATCACCATTCCTCTCATCTCATCAAAGACTGCAATCAGCATCGGCAGCGGCAGCAGTACCAGATATGCCGCCAGCGCGGCTGGCCGCCGCCTGGTGGCAACCAGATAGCAAGCTCTGCCAAAGATCAGCAAGCCCGATATGAGAACAATTACCGATGAAAGCGTGCCCAGAACGCCCACCACCCATGCACCAAACGGCGTTGCGGGAGTCGCTTGTGCAAAGACCAGGGATGCAGCGGTCCAGTTCTGCATGATCGTGGTGCTCCTTGGAAAAAGCGGAATGGTTTCAGTCGGATCATCGCTGGGAGTGCGGGCAATAGCAATGCCGTTAACTCTCCCACCCCGAATCCAGACGCCGCGTTTGAAGCAAACCGACCCACGACCCCAGTTTCCGCTCCCCTCGCCCAGCCCTCCGGGGTATGATCGGGGAATGGAAGAACGCAATACTCCGGGGCCACGCGGCCAAAGAGATTATGCATGGGTTATGCTGATTATCGCATTCGTGTCGCTTGCCGGTATCTCGACGTTCGGCCCGTGGTCCATGCTCACGTTTGCTGTCTCTTTCGGATCATTCGCGATTCTGATGATTCTCAGGCGGATCAACCGCGCCCCCAAGCTGCCTCCCGACGATCCCTGAAGACTGACGTCGATTTCACGGCAGTGGCTGAAAGTGCGATCCATGCGGAAAATGTACCACTTCCGATCCATGCCTCTCTTTGACTTTGCGCGATAAAACCCGTATATGTAGAGGGTTGAACGCAGGTCATCAGAAGCGTTTAAACGGGGTATCGGCATGAAAAAATGGCGGCACATTCCTTTCGCAGGACGACGCACCAGCGCGATGATACGGGTTGTCGCCTGTGTCGTTTGTGCATCGGCGGTGCTTGTTCACGAAGGCGCGTCTGTCCGCGCCGCGGAACCCGAGGGCGCCGCCGCATTTCGAAAGGATGTCGAGCCGATCCTGAATGAGTATTGCTTCGGCTGCCATGCCGGAGGGGCCGGCAAAGCCAAGATTGCGTTTGACGAATTCAAGACCGATCGTGAAATCGTCGAAAGCCGCGACCTGTGGTGGAAGGCGCTCAAGCAGTTGCGGGCGGGCCTCATGCCTCCGCGGGACCAGCCGCAGCCTGCGCCAGACGAGAAGCAACGCATCGCCAATTGGATCAAGACGTACGCGTTCGAGATCGACCCCGACAATCCCGATCCCGGCCGGGTCACGGTGCGCCGGCTCAACCGCACCGAATATCGCAACACGATCCGCGATTTGATGGGTGTTGATTTCCGCACCGACGCCGAATTCCCTCCCGACGACACGGGGCACGGCTTCGATAACATCGGCGACGTATTGACGATGTCTCCGTTGTTACTGGAAAAATATATCGCCGCGGCGAAGGCGATCGTAATGCAAGCCGTGCCGATCGTCGCCGGGGTCCCCCCTGAAAGGACAATCGAGGGAAGAAGCTTTCGCCCCGTGGCTGCCGGCGATTCCACGAGTGCCGATTTCGCAAATCCAGAGTCAGCGAACAAGAACGGCAATAACGGCGGCAACAGGAACCGGAGCCAGGGCGACCTGTCTCTGTCGTATTATCAACCGGCGACTGTCGCGACGGGCCTGACCGCTGAACATGCCGGTAAATATCAACTCTCCGTGCATGTTTCGGCCAACGAAAAGTACGTTGACGGCGTGTTCGACTACAACAAATGCAGTTTTGTTTTCAAAGCCGACGGCGCCCTGCTGCTCGAGAAGGAGTTCGTCCGGCAGGAAGGCAAATCGTATCACTTCGAGTACGATCAGGACTGGCGGGCGGGCGATCACCAGTTGCAGTTCGAGATCAAGCCGCTGACGCCCGACGAAAAGCAGACCCGGTCGCTGGCGATGCGGATCATCTCGGTTACGGTTCGCGGCCCTCTGGGCCCCGAGCATTGGGTTCGCCCGAAGAACTACGAGCGGTTTTTTCCGCGAGCGGTTCCAGAGGGCGCTGCCGAGCGCCGCGAATACGCGCGCGAATTACTGCAACGATTCGCCGCCAAGGCTTTTCGGCGTCCCGCAGAGCCTGAAACCGTGGACAGGCTGGTCGATCTGGCCGAGAGCGCCTATCGCGAGAATGTTCACACGTTCGAGGCGGGCGTGGCCTCGGCCATCACGGCCGTGCTGGCTTCTCCCCGATTTCTGTTCCGCGAAGAGGGAATAGTCGATTGTCCTGCGAACGCGCATCCTCTGATTGACGAATACTCCCTGGCTTCGCGGCTGTCGTACTTCCTCTGGTCGACGATGCCGGGCGAAGAGCTCAGGCGTTTGGCGGAAGAACATAAGCTGAGAGAAAACCTGACGGCGGAAGTCAAGCGGATGCTGGCCGATGAAAGGTCACGGGAATTCGTCAGACACTTCACCGGGCAGTGGCTGCAAGCCCGCGACGTCGAGGCGGTGAACATCAATGCCTTCGCCGTGGTGTCGCGGGACCAGAAGCCCGATCCCGAAATGGACCAGCGCCGGGCGCGGTTCCGCGAGCTGCGCACGAAGCCTGCCGAAAGTCTGACGGCTGAAGAGAAGGCCGAATTGGAGGCGGCCCGCAAGGCATTTTTCTCAGGCGCGCGGCGGTTCGGGCAGTTCGAGCTCAATGGCGACCTGCGGCGGGCCATGCGCCGCGAAACCGAAATGCTGTTCGAGTACATCTTGCAGCAAGACCGCAGCCTGTTGGAAATGATCGATGCCGATTACACGTTCTTGAACGAACGGCTGGCGAAGCACTACGGCATCGACGACGTGAAAGGCGATGAAATGCGGCTGGTGCACCTGCCGGCCGACAGCCCTCGCGGCGGAGTCCTGACGCAGGGAACGGTGTTGACGGTCACTTCCAACCCCGATCGCACGTCGCCGGTCAAGCGGGGCCTGTTCATCCTCGACAACCTGCTGGGAACGCCGCCGGCCCCGCCGCCGCCGAACATCCCTCCGCTGGAAGATGCCGCCAAGCAATTCGCCGGTCGCACGCCGAGCTTGCGCGAGACACTGGAAGTGCACCGCAGCGAAGCGCTCTGCAACTCGTGCCATGCCAGAATGGATCCGCTGGGGCTGGCGCTCGAAAACTTCAACGCGCTGGGAATGTTCCGCGAAAGCCGGCCCGACCGGGTGATTGACGCGGCGGGCCAGTTGATCACCGGGGAATCGTTTACGAACATCCGCGAGCTGAAGCACATTCTGGTGCACGAACGCCGGCGCGATTATTATCGCTGCCTCACGGAAAAAATGCTGACATATGCCCTGGGGCGCGGTTTGGAATATCAGGACGTCGGGGTCGTTGATACCATAGTAGAACGCCTGGAGCAGGAAAATGGCCGCCCCTCGGCCCTGCTGCTGGGGATCATTCAATCGGCCCCGTTTCAGAAAACTCGGTCGCAGGTCGCCCAGATCAGCCGTAAAGGAATCGAGGAGAGCACGGGCAAAGAATAGCCGTTTGATTACGCCAGCGGACAGACCCTGATTTAGGATTGATTTTTGGCCCCAGATTTTTGCGATTCATTCGTCTCGCTTGGGACCGAAAAAGGGAACCACGGATAACACCGATGACACGGATAAACTGTACGCAAAAACGGAATACAAATATCGACGCTCATTCGTCGGGATTATTGAAGATCAGTCCGAATACGTATTCTTCTACTCGTATCCGTGTCATCCGTGAAATCCGTGGTTACTCCGTTCGTTGGTTGCGGCCGAACGCCACTGGGTCGTTTGCATCTTTCGTGTTATCCTCCTTTAAAATGCCTCCTCTTACCATGAGCCGGCGATGAATATGAACCTCCCTGTGAATAACGAAAACACTCTCCAATTCCGCGACCGCCTCAGCCGCCGGCACTTTCTGCGCGGAGTTGGGGCCGCCGCCATCGCGCTGCCCGCATTCGAGTCGCTGCGCCCCTGGCGATTGCTGGCCGGCGAATCGGTTGCCGCCGCTAAATTGGGCGTAACGGCCACGGGGGCGCCGCTGCGCAGTGCGTTCATTTTCTTCCCGAACGGCGCGATTCCCTCGGCCTGGTGGCCGCAGGAGGAAGGGGCCGATTTCGAATGCAGCCGCACGCTGCAACCGCTCGAACCCCTCAAGAAATTCGTGCAGGTGCTGGGACAGCTCGATCACCGCACCGCCGAAGCCGGCCCGGATGGGGCCGGAGACCATGCCCGCGGCAACGGCACATTCCTCACCGGCGTGCGGCTCAAAAAAAGCGCGACCGATATTCGCGCCGGCGTTTCGATCGATCAGGTGCTGGCCCGCGAAGTCGGGCCCCTGACACGTTTCTCGTCGCTGGAATTGACGTGCGACTCGTCGCGTCAATCGGGGGCCTGCGATTCGGGGTACGCCTGCGCTTACCAGTACAATCTTTCGTGGAGCTCGCCCACGACGCCGGTGATGCCCGAAGGCAATCCGCGCCTCGTCTTCGAGCGGCTGTTCGGCGCTGGCGCGCCCGGCGAACGCCGCGCGAACCTGGCCCGCCGTCAGCAGGAACAGCGGTCGGTGCTCGATTTCGTCCGCGAAGATGCCAAAGCCATGCAGCGGCGGCTCAATCGGCGAGACGTCGATAAGCTCGATCAGTACCTTACCGGAGTGCGCGAAATCGAAGCCCGCATTCAAAAAGCCGAAAAGTTCGGCGATATTGCCGATCCCGCGATCGAGACGCCCGCCGGCATTCCCGCCGAGTATGCCGAATATGTCGAGCTCATGTACGACATTCTGCTCCTGGCCTTCCAGAGCGATTCGACACGCGTCGCCACGTTGCTGTTGGCGCACGACGGCAGCAATCGCTCGTTCGAGGACATCGGAATTTCCGAAGGCCATCACGACTTGTCGCATCATCAAAACCGGGCCGATTGGATTCAAAAAATCACCGAGATCGACCTGTGGTACTCCCGGCAATTTGCCAAGTTCCTCGACAAGCTCAACAAGGTGAACGACGTCGACGGCAACTCGCTCTTGCACAATTCGATGATCGTCTACGGCGGCGGTAATGCCGACGCCAATCGCCACACACACGACAACCTGCCGTTTCTCCTGGCCGGCGCCGGCGGAGGCACGTTGAACCCCGGCCGCTACGTCAGGCATGGCTCCCAGCCTGCCACGAACCTGTTTCTCAGCATGGCCGACCGAATGGGAATGCAGTCCCTGGAGAAATTCGGCGACTCCACCGGCCGGCTGGAAAATATATAGATTCGCTGCGATCCGACTCTTACGTTGTTGAAAATCGAGCCGCGACCGTCAGGGAGCGGTGTGGCTCGGCAGTCTGCGGCGAAAAAACCGCTCCCTGACGGTCGCGGCTCGATGTCGATTTTTTCGTTCCCAAGCTCTGCGTGGGAACGCGGTTAACCAGCGGGGCCTTCGGCGGCAGTCAACGAGCAGGGTGGGTCGAGTCTTTACGAGGCCCACCGGAGGAGTCGCGGGCGCGGTGGGCCTCGTAAAGACTCGACCCACCCTACACACTCATTCAAGACCGCAATTAGTATAAGCGACGCGTCGGGAGCTGCATCGATGGCCGAAACACGTGCGCAGCGCGGATTGCCGGTACCCACGGTAGGCCAGATTGTTGTGATTGCGGCGGCGCTGATCGCTGCCTGGCTGATCTGGACGAATTACGGCCGGTTTTTCGTGGAGCCCGCCCTGGAGGTCGCAGGCGGTCGATTTGCGAGTCTGCACGCCGTCGAAACCTGGCTGCAACGGGAGGCCGATCCCGTTCCCGTCCTGTTGCCGGCGCTCGACTCGCAAAACCCCAAGGAACGCCAGTGGGCGGCTTACGGCCTGGGCAGAATCGGTCCGCCGGCCGGCCCGGCGCTGGACAAACTTCGCGAGCGGCTCGCCGACGAAAACCCAGACGTTCGCGCGAAGGCGGTCTTCGCGATATCGCAGATCAATCCGGACCAGGAATCCGTCGCGGCAAACCTGGCGCCGTTGCTGGCAGATTCGGATGATTCCGTCCGCGCGAACGCCGGCACGGCGCTATTTGAAATCGGACCGCACGCCGTCAAACCGCTGCTCGCGATGCTCCACAGCGATCAGACTGTCGCGCGGCTCGAGGCCGTGCGGTGGCTTCGGAAACTGCAGAATCAGCACAAGTCGGGCGACATGGGACAACAGGTCATTGATGCGGTGGGCGACGTGCTCCGCGATCCTGACCCGGAAGTTCGGATCGAGGCTGTGATGGCGGCCGCGGAATGGGGCATCGCAAGCCCCCAGCAGGTGCGGAAACTGCTGCATGACCCGGCCCGCGCCTGGAATGGACTAAGCGCGATTGGAAAGCTGGGCGACGACGCTGCGCAATTGTTGCCAGACGTGATTGCGATGCTCGACGACGAAACGCCATTAGCCTTCGCACCAAATATGCGCGATCCGCACATGACCCGAGATCGCTTGCAAGCCGTGCTCAACGCGTTGAGCTCAATGAAGACGGGAGCGAGTCCGGCGACCGGGCGACTGGTTGAGATCAGCAGCAAGCATCACGATTACACGTGCATTTCGATCGCCACGACGCTGCACGCCATCGGCGCCGAAGAAGACGTCGTGGCCAGTGTTTTGACGCCGCTGCTGCTGGATCAGAACTTGAGCTGGAGCGCCGGCCAGTTGCTGGCCAAATCGTGTCCCGGCGAGGCCCGGCGGCAGGTGTCGCTATTGCTGCCGAAACTCGGAACTAACGAAACTTCTGTCGCTAAGGATGTCTTGTTTGCGCTCTATGCACTGGGACCGCAGGCGCAGGATGCCGTGCCAGCAGTCGTCCCGCTGCTGCAAAACCCCGATCCCTGGGTGGCCAAGTTCGCGGCACAAATGCTGCGCGAAACGGGAACCGGTTCCGCTGATATCGTCGCCAATCTGGCGCAAGTGGCCGGCAACAATTCGCTGCCGGACGAATCGCGGCTGGCCTGTGTGAATGCTCTGGCAGGCATCGGCCCTGCGGCGCAGAGCGTCGTTCCCGCGTTTCTCAAGTTTGTCGGCGAACCGGAGCCGGCCGTGTCGAGTCCCGCGACTTCAATTACATCCAAAAAACAACCGCAAGCGGCGAGCAAAGCGAAAGAGCGCGCGGCAAGCAGAAAAAACCTGCGGGCCGCGATCATCAGGGCCCTCGGTCGGATCGGCGGTGACGACGAGGGTATGATCCCGGTCCTCCGATCGCAACTGGTGAGCAGCAGTGCGGACGTCCGTGCGGCTGCCGCCGACGCGCTGGGACGGGTCGCCGGCCAGTCGGCCGAGGCGCTCGGCGACGTCGTCGGGGGGCTTCGCGACGAGGACGCAGGAGTCCGCGCCATGGCCGCTCTGGCAGTCGGCGGCCTGGCGACAGGCCGCACGCCGGCCGAACAGAAAGACGCAGTCGCCCTCTTAATTGACGCGCTGGCCGACGAGAATCTTTACGTCCGCCAGGCGGCGGCAATTGCGCTGGGAAAGATCGGCCCCGCCGCCAAATCGGCCCTGCCCGCGCTGCGCGAGTTGCAGGTCGAGCCAGCAACGCCCGGCACCAGCCCAGGTGCCGGTTCGCAGAGACCTGACTCGCTTCAGCAGTTCTTGGAGATGAACGGGCTCAATGGGATCGGTATCCAACAAACCGCGAAAACCGCGATCGACCAAATCGAACGTGGGCCGCACAACGAATAACACGACTGCCAGCGGCTGCTGACGACGCCAACCCGAAGCGCAAGCGAGGGACTCAGCTCGTTCACTCGCGAGTGTTTTGGCACGCTGGGTGCGCGCTGAGAACGATCTCATGCGTGTCAATTAGCTTCGTGGCCGACCTACCCTGCCAAACAGGAGGAGCCCACGGATGGCGTGGCAATACCACGGATGAAAGACTGGATCTTGGTGTCGGGCCTGCATCGGCTTATCCGTGGGACCGCCTTGCCATCCGTGGGCATAATTCTTGCCTGGGTTTAACGACGTACAGGCAAAAAAATCTGTGGCAGAAAAATGGGTGCTCGGGAATTTGCACGTCGCTGCCTCGAACGACGTTTTTTTGCCCTTTGATTTTTCTGCCTTCCTCTTGCTTCCAGCCGAAGGCCGCGCGGGTGAAGCGCTGCCTGGATTCGATTGCTCCACGCGACACGACAAGAACCGTCGGCGGTCTAAAACAGCTCGCGCAGCGGCTGACCGTTGTTCTCGACGATCAGGCGCGGGCGGCCGCGGTGGTCGTAATATACCGAATCGAGCGGCACATCCATGTGGCGATAGATCGTCGCGGCCAGGTCCTGCGGCGTGACGGGACGTTCCTTGATGATTCCGCCATCCGGTTCCGAGGCCCCGATCACCTGGCCGTGCTTGAGGCCCCCGCCGGCCAGACTCATCGACATGATCGCCGGCCAGTGATTGCGCCCGTCGGTGCTGTCTTGCGTCCCCATTTGAGGCGTGCGGCCGAACTCGCCCATGGCGATTACCAGCGTTTCGTCGAGCAAACCCCGCTCGTCCAGGTCGCCAACCAGCGTCGTGATCAGGTGATCGAACAGCGGCAGAAGCGGGCCCAATCCCTTTTTGATCCCGCCGTAGGGAGGGATATTGTCGCCGTGCGTGTCCCACGTACCCGAGGCGTTGTGGTAACTCAGGTCGATCGTGACGAACGACACACCCGCCTCGACGAGCCTCCGCGCCAACAGCGCCTGCTGGCACCACAGATGCTTGCCGTAGCGCTCGCGAACGGCAGCGGGCTCTTGCTCGATGTCAAACGCGTTCTGGGCCTGCCTGCCGATGACCATTTCCACCGCCTGCCGGCTGTACGTGTTCACCGCCCGCATCGTTCCCAACTGGTCGAGATCGTTCCGCATGCGATCGAAATCTTCCATCAGCGCCCGTCGCGAGTGGATGCGATCGGGATTAAGGCCCCGCGGGAGCTGAAACATGTCGGCCCCGGTCATCCTGCCTGTATCGCCGCCCACCAGATCGTAGACCGGCAACCGCGAAGCCTGATTTGCCAGAAACGGATCGAACTGCTTGCCCAGGTAGCCTGCAAACGCCAGGTGCGAACGCGACTTCATGAAGGCCACGTACGGGGGCATCGCCGGATGGTTCGGGCCCCGCATCTTCGCCACCAGCGAGCCGATGGCGGGATACTTGTCGGCCTCGGGGTTGATCCGCGGCTCGGCGTCGTTATTCCCCGTCTGCAAAACCGTGTTAGGCTCGTGACTGCTGTGCCGCGGGTCGACTGACCGAATGATCGTGAATTTATCGAGCATCGCCGCGAACTTGGGAAGATGCTCGCAAACGATAACGCCCGGCAGTTTCGTCGGGATGACATCGAACGGCCCGCGGTTCTGATAGGGGCGGTCGGGCTTGGGGTCGAGCGTGTCGATGTGGCTGGGGCCGCCCGCCATCCACAACAGAATGACGCTCTTGCGAGACTTAATCGACTGACCGGATTCGGCCGCCTGGGCGCGGACGCGCAACAGCTCAGGCAGGCTCAAGCCGGCGATGCCGGCCAACCCCGCCTTAAGCATCCCGCGCCGGCTGAGCAATGTCAGCCCTTCGCGGTCTCGCCCATAGAAATTCCCGAACGCGTGCTGCTGGTGGGCAGGCTGATGGCATCCGAACGACAACATTCGACAACCCCTGCGAGTAAAGAGCCCCTTCCGATCCGGAGGCCGCGGATCAGTCACCTAATATATCGACGGGCGTTGATGGTTGCAACAGGATAACTCGATTGGCCGCACTTCCGGTGTCAATAATCTTAGACGGCTCATGTGGACTCAAGTCCATACTACAGAACCATCACCCACGAAATACGGATGCAACCGGGGCTACCGGGTGCGGCAGCAACATTTGGCAGTAGCTGAATTCGCCAGAATTCAGTCCGTCGCCACGTCTCTGAACTCTGGCGAGTTCAGGTACCGGGCCAATTGCCAGGATTTCTCGCCCTGCGCAGGGCCACCCTCGTTTTGCACGGGCCTTGCCAGGTTATTGTGACACTCGTTATTGTGGGAACTGTGCCGCGTGATAAACCGTTGGAATCAGTACGTCAGCCTTTCCAGGCTGACACAGCGGCCGGATCTTGCATCGTGTCACGTTCGAATCTGTAACGCGCCGAACGACCCGTCTGTGCGGCAGACGTGGGATTTGCGCTTTCGTCAGGCTGGAAAGCCTGACCTACCGGGATCGATAAAGAGTCATCATGGCCGACGAAGTTGCAATGTTGGAAGCGCTCAAACAGGTGATCGACCCCGAGCTGATGATCAACATCGTCGACCTGGGCCTGGTCTATTCGATCGAGCAGGAAGAAGAGAAAGTCAAAGTCGAAATGACGTTGACCAGCCCGGCCTGCCCTGCCGGTCCGCAACTCGTCCAGCAGTCGAAACTGGCCATCGAGAAGCTCGAAGGGGTCAAGGAAGTTGAGATCAAGCTCGTGCTCAGTCCCCCCTGGTCACCCGACCGCATGACCGACGAGGCCCGCGATCAGTTGGGGATTTTCTAGCGGTTGCGGTATCCGCCGAGGCTGCTGTAAAGTAGTCATTCTCGCTCCGCGAGATGAGTTCGGCCGAGTGACGTGCGCGGGACGCGACCGGACAATCGAAATCGCCCCATGCTGCATCAGAGCCGGAAGACCCTCGGACGTGGGCGCGGCAATGCCGGCAGTTGCTTGTATGAACAAATGGCTGAGGAAGTCCACAGCCTCATCTCGCGGAGCGAGAATGACTACAATTCGTGTCGTAGTCAGGCTGTGCCTGACTGAACGCAAGAATAATCCATCGGCCGGCATATCGACGCTCGCGTCAGGCACAGCCTGACCTACGAATTTGAACGCAGAGGGATTTCAGCATGTCCAAGCCCTCCCCCGTCAAAATCCACCCACGGCTTGACGAAAAAGCAGCCATCGAGCGCGTCATGGCGCTCATGGCCATTCGTGGCAAGAGTTGCCACGAAGGCGCGGTGGCCAGGCACATTACCGACGAATTGCTGCGGGCCGGCCTTCCCGCCTCGGCCATCTACGTCGATCAGGTCCACAAGAAAAGCCCCGCAGGGGGCGAGGTCGGCAATCTGATCGTGTCGCTACCGGGCTCTGTGCGCGGGCCGCGGCGGCTGCTCATGGCCCATCTCGACACCGTTCCGCTGTGCGTCGGCGCCCGCCCGGCTTTGAAAGGAAAAACGATCTCCGCCGCCGACCCCGACACGGCCCTGGGTGGCGACGACCGCAGCGGCGCCTGCGTCCTGTTGACGACGGCCCTCGAAATCCTGAAACAGAAACTGCCGCATCCGCCGCTGACGCTGTTCTGGCCCGTCCAGGAGGAGATTGGACTGTACGGCGCGCGGCTGGTGAGCCTGCCGAAGCTGGGAAATCCCAAACTGTGCTTCAACTGGGACGGCGGCTCCGCAGCCGGCGCCTGCATCGGGGCGACGGGGGCCTATGACCTGGCGATTGAAATCGACGGCATCGCCAGCCACGCCGGCGTGCACCCCGAAGGGGGTGTGAGCGCCATTGGCGTGGCAGCGCTGGCGATTGCCGACCTCGTGCAAAACGGCTGGCACGGTTTGATCGTCAAGGGCAAGCAAACCGGGACCAGCAACATCGGAGTCATTTCCGGCGGCGAGGCCACCAACGTCGTGACTCCGCTGGTGACGATTCGCGGCGAAGTGCGCAGTCACGATCCGCGGTTCCGCAAACGGCTCGTCGACGAATTCCGCCAGGCCTTCGAGCGAGCTGCCCGAATGGTCAAGAACGATGCCGGCAAATCGGCCCGCGTGCGTTTCCAGGCCGATCTCAAGTACGAATCGTTCAAGATCCCCGAATCGGCCCCCGCTGTAGAGGCCGCTGTGCAGGCGATTCGCGACGTTGGCCTGGAGCCGCAGGTTCGGATCAGCAACGGCGGCCTGGACGCTAACTGGTTGTCGGCACGCGGCCTGCCCACGGTGACGCTGGGCAGCGGGCAGCAGAACGTGCACACCGTCAACGAGACACTGGCCGTCGACGATTTCCTCAACGGCTGCCGCATCGGCCTGCTGCTGGCGACCGGCACGTAATCGTGGGGTAGGTTTCCATCCTGCCACGAAGTGTGTAGGGTGGGTCGAGTCTTTACGAGGCCCACCGCGCCTGCGACCCCGGTGGGCCTCGTGAAAGACTCGACCCACCCTACTCTTTGGTTGCGGTCGAAGTCCGCGCTGATCCACTCCAACGCTCCAACCAATCCGCCTCTCACGGCTGGAGCAGTTTTTGGAACTCAGGTCGCGATCGTATCGCCGCGAGGTCCGCATCGTCGGCGAGCATCTCCCGATCAGTCGCGTCAAGGAAGAAGTTGGTGCTCGCCAACCCGGCGAGGATCTGCATCGCCTCGCCGGCCAAATCATCAGAAACCTTCAATCGCTCTGTCTCCGATAAGGCCGCGTCGTGGGCCGCAGCAGACGCCGCCAGAGCGAATACGCACGCCAGGTTGTAACGCTGCGGAGGCGTCGGCTCGAGGTCCAGCAGGTTGCGGGCGTCCCCGACCGCCATGGCGTATTGTCCACTGCGCACGTCCATCTGCACGCGCTCGTGGCGGCACAAGATGCGCCACGGCGCCGACTGCGCGAAGGCTTCCGCCTGTTTCCAGTCGGTAGCGGCGCGGGCGAACTCTTGCGCTTCGGCGTAATACTTGGCACGGGCCCAGTACAGCGAGTACATCCGGTCGCCGGCTTCTCGCAGGTTCGGTTCGAATTTGAGCAATTCGGCAAGGCGATCGATGCCGCGCGTGCACATCTCAGCGGCAGCCGCCAGGTCGCCTCGAGCCTGGGCCAGGTTGCTCCAGTTGAGATACAGCGTGGCCAGCGAAATGCTCAGCGAGAATTCCCGCGGTCGCTTGTCGCTGGCGCGGGTCAGTCCGCGTTCGGCGTCGCGATAGGCCTGTTCGGCGTCGTCCTGCGTGTCGGCCAGGGCGTGGATCAGCCCGAGATTGATCTGCCCCTCGCCGGCGGCAGCGACGTACCCCACTTCATCGGCGTGCCGTTCCGCCAGGCGCTGCCGAATGGCGACCGCCTCCCGCAAATACAGCTCGGCTTGATTGTCTTCGTCGTCCGGGAAGCGAACAGCCAGTTGCTCCCGGATTTCGAGCGCCCGCCGCAGCCCGGCACGGGCCGTGTCGAATTGGCCGAGGCGCACGCGCACGTCTCCCAGCAGCACGGTGGCCAGCGCCAGAACGGCCAGCATCACCTCTTGCGACAGATCGTCGGCCTCGGTCGGAGAGACCCGGTTCTGCTTCAACCAGTGTCGGATGAACGGCGCGTACAGATCGTGCAGCCGTTGCCACGATCGTTCGTCGGGCGTTTCCCGCAGGCGCTTCAGCAAACTGACGGGAGTTGTGTCCACATTCTCACTTCAGGCCGAGTTTCTGGTTCTGCTCCAACCTCGAGACCGCTTCGCGCAACCGCCGTTCGCGCGTCTCCACTTTCTTGGCGTCCATGATCCACGCGATATAGAGCCTGCGATAGGAGGGCGCGAGGTTCTGGAAGTTCTCCCAGGCCCTTGAGCTTGCGATCAAAGCCTGTTTGACGAATCGAGGCAGGTCCAGGCGGCCCTTCTGCGGTGGCAGTTTCGGCTGGCGTTCTTCGTCGAGGACGGCAGGGCCGATCTTCGCCAGCCCGGCCTTCGTCATTCGTCCTTCCTTGATCAGCCTGCGCATTCTGCTCTTGTTCAGCACCGACCAATTGGTGCAGTCCCGGCGAGGGGTAAATTTCTGCGCGAACTTCGCATCGTCGATCCTCTTGACAATGCTGTCGATCCAGCCGAAGCACAGGGCCTCTTCGACCGCATGGTCGTAAGGAATTCGAGGCTTGCCGCTGTGTTTCTTGTAGTAGACGAGCCACACTTCGGTCTCGGACTCGCAATGGCTCGCCAGCCAGGCGCGCCATTCGTCGCGGCTCGTGACATACAGCATTTTGGATTTGGCCATCTCGTCCTCGCTGCTCGATTGGAAAAGCATTTCCACCCGGCGTCAAGCGTCCATCGGGATATAGTCGTGGGGTAGGTTTCCAACCTGCCCGTCCATCGTTCAGGTCCTCCAACCTGCCACGAATCAACGCTAACTTTCGGTTGTGACTTCAGGCCGAGTTTCTTATTCTGCTCCGAGATGGTGCACGAGCCGGCACGAGGCTAAAAACTTGGCCTGGACGCGACAGAGAGCGATGCCGCGAGTAGAATGGCTTCTTCCGGGGGCGCACGACATGGTTCGGTCGGCCAGGCAACCTGCTGTAGCGGAATTCGTGAGAATTGCGACCCGAGTCGGGAGACCTGCCGGAATTCTCACGAATTCCGCTACGAAAGACCCAAGCCGGCAAAACCGTGTCGTGCGCCCCCTTCCGATCGAACAGTCCGTATAGTCCCCAGGAGCATTCCATGCCCGCACGCACAACATTTCCGACCGTTGCCGTCAGCGCCGCGCTGCTCGTCGCCAGCGCCGGTCGGCCGGCCTGCGCCGCCCCGGCCGACGACTGGTCGCGATTTCGCGGACCACACGGCTCAGGCGTTTCGGAGACGAGTGGAGTCCCGCTAGAGATCGGTCCGGAACAGAACGTGATCTGGAAAGCCGACTGCGGGCGGGGCCTGTCGTCGCCGATCGTCGTCGGCAATCGCCTGTTCTACACCTCGTTTCGCGATGACGAACGGTTCGTGCACTGCGTCGATGCCGTCACGGGAGCCGAGCTCTGGTCGAAAGCGTTTCCCAAATTGCACAGTGAACCCGCCACGCCGCCGTCCGGCGCGGCGAATCCTACACCCGTAGCCGATCGATCGAGCGTCTACGTATTCTTTCCCGATGCCGGTCTCGCCTGCTTTTCCCACGCCGGAGACGAGCGCTGGCGGATCGACCCTGGTCCGTTCAAGAGTTTCCACGGCGTGTCTTCGTCGCTCGTGGTTGCCGACGGGCTGGTCGTGCTGCTGGTCGACCAGGTCGAAGATTCGTTCATGGCCGCGTACGACTCGCGCGACGGCAAGTCTGTCTGGAAGATCAAGCGCGACGACGGGCCACTCGGCGGATACTCCACTCCGTCGACGCGCCAATCAGCCGAAAGAAACCAGTCAGCCGGGGGAAATTCAGAGCTTGTCGTGTCGGGACCGACCGAGGTCGCGGCGTTCAACCCGCTTGACGGGAAGCAGCGCTGGTCGCTGGCAGGTTACACCAACGCTCCTATCTCGGCCCCCGTGATTGCCGGGAACCGGGTGTTTGTCTGCGAGCCGTCATTCAGCGAGAATCCCTTCAAGTTCGAGATGCTGCTGCCGTTCGACAAGGATAAGGACGGCAAAGTTTCGCTGGACGAGCTCAAGTCGCAGGTTCAACTCTATCGCGCGGCGAAGCTGGTCGATGAACGCTCGGGCAACGGCGACGGGATCGTCGAACGGGCCGAGCTGGACAGGGCGTTTGCCGGATTTGTCGGCGGCGGCGGCCTCGTCGCCATTCAACTCGACCAGGTCGACGGCCAGACAAAACCGCGGGTCTTGTGGACCTACCGCAAGCTTGTTCCGAATATCGCGTCGGTCCTGCTGTACCGCGATGTGCTGTTTTTCGTCAACCAGGGAGGAATTCTCACATCGATGGACCCGGCGACCGGCAAGATCATCAAGCAGGCGCGGCTCGGACACGGTTCCGGGTACTATGCTTCGCCGGTCGCCTCCGAAGGCCGGATCTACCTGATCGACGTCGACGGCAAACTGGCTGTCGTGAGCGCCGAACCGGAATGGAATCCCCTGTTTACGAGTGACTTCGGCGAAAGCTGCCGAGCTACCCCGGCGATCGCCAACGGCCGGATCTACGTGCGAACCGAGAAGACGGTGTATTGCTTTGGCCGGAAGGATGACAAACCAACCGGCATGCCGTGAGCTCCGCGCAGTACATGAATCGGGTGGCCCGCCGGCCCGTCAGGGCGGTCGGGTCGCGGAGCGACAAGAAGCCGCGCCATCCGGGTTCCAAGGCCGAATGGCGCCGGCGACCACGGGAAACTGGGGTGCAAGCCGATTTCAATCCTCAGATTCGCATCAAACGGGATAGCAAAGGGTGTCCCCACGGATGGCGTGGCAATACCACCGATAAAAATGCAATTTTCGGGATGAGTTTCCCGAGCGTCATGATCCGTGGTATTGCCACGCCATCCGTGGGCATAATTCATATTTTTGGGTGCTCCTCCAGATCTTGTTGCGGGCGAAGGCCGCGCCGGGTGGGCCGCAGGCGGGCGCGGACGCGACGTTCGTGCGGCTGGCGCAGTCGCGAACCCGGGCAAGTGAGGCCGCTTCGTTTTGCGTGTGCGGCGTGGAATACTCCGCAGGAGTTGCACGAAACGCCTGCGGCGTAGAACATCAAGGCGTTGCAAGATCTGCGTCGTCCTGCCCCGCCCCCGGAAAACGGATGCACTCCGGGGCATCGTATCCCAAACCGGATGCTTGACCGCGACTGCCGCGACGATTCCAATGAGCGCGTCTTTCCTGGTCCCGCAACGTCGCGATCCAAAGGACACCCGATAAAACGCTGTGCTCCGCCAAGTCGCTCCTGGCTGTCGGGCTCGCCCTGCCGTTGTTGCTGCCTGCGGCGCTGCAGGCCGACGATTGGCCGCAGTGGCGCGGGCTGAACCGCGATGGGGTGTGGGGCGAAACCGGCCTGCTGCAATCGTTCCCGGCCGACGGATTGAAGGTCCGCTGGCGCGTCCCGGTCGGCGGGGGGTTTTCCAGTCCAGTGGTGGCGCAGGGGCGAGTGTACCTGGCCGATTCCGAGTTGATGAAGCCCAGGGCCAAAGAGCGCCTGCTCTGCCTCGACGAAACGACGGGCAAGCCGCTCTGGACTCACTCGTATGACGTCGCCTACGAGGATTGGGCCTTCGACCCGGCGCAGGAGATCGGTCCGGTGGCGACACCGATTGTCCAGAATGGCAAGGTTTATATTCTGGGAAGGGTCGGCCACCTTTTCTGCCTGGACGCTCGCAGCGGTGAAGTGCTCTGGAAGAAGAACTCGGAGAAGGATTACCAGGTGGCGTTTTCCCCAGGCATGCCGTCGCCGTTGATCGAAGGAGACTTGCTGATCCTGTTCGTCGGCGGGAAACCAGGCGCCTGCGTGGTCGCGCTCGATAAGGACACCGGCACGGAAGTTTGGAAGGCGCTGGATGAATCTCTGACATTCAGCTCGCCGATCGTCATTTTCTCGGGCGGGAAAAAACAACTGATTGTCTGGACGCAGGAGTCGGTGACGTCCCTGGACCCGGCGGCGGGCACGACTTGCTGGCGGCAGCGGTTGGCAACCGGCAGTGATTATGCGGTTTCCACGCCGGTCTTTCACAAAGGCCGGCTGCTGATCGGCGGCATGATGTTTCAACTGGAGTCCGACAAACCCGCCGCCGCAGTCCTCTGGCCAGTCTCAAAAGTCCTTTCCCGCAGGATCTTCAGCCATACGTCGACCGCGCTCTTCCGAGACGAACATCTCTTCTCAGCCAGATCAACGGGTGAGCTGATCTGCATCGAGGCCAGCACCGGCAAGCAGGTCTGGGAGACCGACAAAGTGACTGACCTGAAAAATGGCGCGAGCATCCACCTGACTCTGAACGGCGATTCCGTACTCCTCTACACGAACAAGGGAGAGTTGATTCGTGCCCGGCTCACGTCTCAGGGGTACCACGAGATCAGCCGCGTCGCCGTGCTGGAACCCACCTTCCCGTTCGGGGGCAGGAATGTCGCCTGGTCTCCTCCGGCCTACGCCAACCGCCACATCTTCGCCCGCAATGGCAAAGAACTGATCTGCGCCTCGTTGGCGGTGTCGGCTGACAATTTCAATCCGTGACTTTAGTCCACACGAATTGGTCCGCGCGGATTAAAATCCGCCCGATGGAAAGAGAGATATACGCCACGCGGCGTCAGATGGCGCACGAGACGGTTCGGACGGCTGTGCCAAGTGGGGGTAGGCCGACCTTCTAGGTCGGCCGAGCCCTCCGGATTTCGGCATTCCACAGCGTCAGCTCACCTCGGCCGACCTGGAAGGTCGGTCTACGGTGTCCAAGCCACGTCGTGTGCACGGCGTGCGCACGGCGTCAGATGAGGCGTTCGCGCTCAGGCAGACAATTTCCGCCTGGCGCAGCCTCTGGTCATTCCCCCCCTTAGGAAGGGGGAATGCGCCCTTCGGGCTTCGTTCCATCCATCGCCCGGACCCACACCACGCGTCTACATCAACCCCGCAACCGGATCGGACCGGTACACTTCATGCGGGCGGCCGTCGAAGTCGACCCATTGCGCGTCGCGGGGGATGCCCAGCGTGGTCAAGACGGTTGCGGCCAGGTTCTCGATCGTTTGCCGGTCGGCGATCGGCTGGGCCGCGGTCTTGTCGGTCGCCCCGATCACGGTGCCGCCGCGCACGGCGGCGCCCGCGAACAGGCTCGTCATCACCGGTCCCCAGTGGTCGCGACCGCCGTCGGCGTTGATCTTCGGTGTGCGGCCGAATTCCCCGGTGACGACAACGAGCGTGCTCTCGAGCAGCCCGCTCTCGGCCAGATCGTCGAGCAGGCCCGAAACGGCGCGGTCCATAAAGGGCAGCAGGTTGTCCTTCAGGTTCGGAAAGTTCCGGCGGTGCGTATCCCACGATGAATTTTTGCCAAGGTTGACCTGCACCATGTTCACACCGGCCTCGACCAGCCGGCGGGCCATGAGCAGCGACAGTCCAAACTTGTTTTTTCCGTAGCGGGCGTGCAGCCTCGGGTCGGCCTGCTCGACGTCGAATGCCGCCTGCACGCGCGGGTCGGCCAGCACCGAGATGGCCTGCTGGCGGCTGCGGTCGAGTTTGGCCAGCTCGGCTCCCCGTTCCAGTCGCCGCTGCTGCTGCTCGATATTTGCCAGCAGCTCGACGCGGTTGTCGAGGCGGAACCGGCCCCCTTCCGGCAGGCTCAACGTCGGCATCTCGAAAATCGTCGACGATGCGTGCTGGAACGGCGTGCCTTCGAAGCGGAAACAGTTCGGGCAGGCGCCGTTCCCCAGGGCACAGGCCGCAGCCACGTGCAGATGCCAGGCCTCGTACTTGGAGCCGAGCTTGCCGGCGAACTGGCCTGGGCGAACGGCAGCGGCTTCGTTCACGCTGGGCTGCGGCAGCACGGCGGCGGGGGGCAGATTGTTCCTTCCGCGCGTGAGATACGTGACAAGCGAGGCGAGCGAGGGCCACTCGTTGGGACTGGGCACGCGCGCCAGGCTGAAGCCATCGGGAAAATCGAGCCGGCCGGTGAACAGCATGTGGCACGCCTCTTCGTGCCCGCTGCTGCCGCTGGCGATCGACCGCAACAGAGCGTAGCGTTCGCTCTGCTGTGCCAGGAGCGGCAGATGTTCGCAGATGTCGAGCCCCGGAGTGCGCGTGGCGATGGGCTGGAATTCGCCGCGCACGGCGTCGGGGGCTTCGGGCTTCATGTCGAAGCTGTCCTGATGCGAGACCCCGCCGTTCAGGAAGACGAAGATCACCGATTTGTCGGAAGCGTTCGGCGCAGTGGCGGCCAGCGCCCTGGCCGCGGCGACGTCGGCCATTCCCAACCCCATCAGCCCGATGGAGCCAGCTTGGATCATCGTCCGCCGCGAAAGGTTCGCGTGATTGATTCGCAGGGCCCGAGGACCAAGGAACTCGTCCACACCATCGCCCGGCCGATCTCTGTTTCCAAGTTTTTGCAGCATCGTAGAACCTGGGACGGATTAAACCGGATCATTCATGTTTGTGTAGCGGAATTCGTGAGAATTCAGGAGCGTCGTGAGACATGCGTCGGAACTCTCACGAGTTCCGCTACAACACCATGACGACACGCCAGCCCGAATCGTAATTAGCCGGGTTTGTCGTCACCAGCAGTCGCAGAATAACAGATCAGACATCTTTGATGCAATTGCGATAACAGTTTGAGGCACTCGCCGGTGTGGCAACAAATCCTGGCAATCGGCGCGGTAGCTGAACTCGCCAGAGTTCAGAGAGGTGGCGACGGACTGAATTCTGGCGAATTCATTGAGACGTTGAAACTCTATAAAGCCCCCACCGACCCCGTGTCGGTGGAAGCCATGATTGGATGCTAAACCACGCTGTCGGACACTCCGTCCCCCGCCGGCTCCGTGCCGGTGGAGGCAATGATTGGAAGCTGAAGAGTACTCAGGGCGCGCCATAGCCGTCAGTCGTGGTCCCACCGACACGGGGTCGGTGGAGACTGGTTGAAAAAACCTTCATTTCAGACCGCACACGGTAGAGTGTCGGTTTGTCTCATTTCTGCCCGCTGGCATTGTAGCCACGGAATCTCATTCACCCGGCGGACGAGCCGGCAGGCGTCGAATTCCAAAGTGCGTCGTGCGACCGTACTCGCCAAGCGACACGGGCGACTGCCATTTCACCGAAGTGCGGGATGACTGAGGAAGTGTCGATCGCGCGCAATGTGGGCGTTTTATCAGTTGTGCCAAGAGCCCGCTCTGTCGCAACGGGCGGCCAGCCATTCGACGATCTTTCACCCTACCTGCCCCACTTCTGCTGTCGCTCCCGCTCTTCGAGCATCTTGACCCACGAATCGAGCGGAACCTCCTGTCCACCCCGTTCCAGTTCCGTGGCCTGTCCCAGCATCGGCGACGTCGTCGGGCGATAATGGTCGTACGACTTCGCCCGTGGAGCATTTCGTTCGTACTCATCCCAAATCCAGTCGATGGTATCGAGACCGACCGGACCATCCAGTCGCCGATTAAACTCAGCGGCAAAGCCGTCCCGCCTATCTTCGGCAAAATATCCCGGCGGTCCATAATTCACGTGCAGGTTCCACGTGCAGGACAAACACTGCTCCCATTGCGCCGCTGAAACGTCGGCGGGCTGCTTGTCGGCCAACCGCAGGATTAAGAATTCGACCCGCCTGTACCACTGCATGTGGACAGAGTGCCGGTACGCGACCAATCCGAGGGCGCCCGCAAAACCCACCACCCAAATGCAGACGATGACGAGAAATATCCGCCTCCATCGCCGCTAAACGCTGGCCTGAGATTCCATCGCGAGCGATCAAATGCCAAGGGGACAGTTCACTCTCCTGCTCAATTAACATCCCGGCTCATCGGTCGCCGATTCCCTGGCATCAAGGGCGGCTGACGACCCTGCACGTCCCTACGAGCCTTTCGGCACGCTGGCATTGTGGAATCCATCGGTTCGCCAGTCGTCACCTCCAGACCAATTCTACGCGAACCCGTGCGAACTGCGAATTGTGCGACGAGCGGAATTGGCAAGAACGAAAAAAGCCGCAAACCCCTGTGTTACAGAAGTTTGCGGCTAGTGGACAGGGCCGGGATTGAACCGGCGACACCAGGATTTTCAGTCCTGTGCTCTACCAACTGAGCTACCTGTCCAGAACATTGTTTTTACGGTGTTTTTAGGCTGTCGTGTGTCGTTTTGTCGGACGTTTGACACCCATTTTGACACCCGCTACACTAAACTCCATCGAAGCGACACCCGCGAGTTGTAGCTCACGGGTGTCAGTGACACCCAACCTTAACCGATAGGTGACACGATGGACCAGTTTAGCAGAATGACGATCAGCGGCAAGCCTGACGACCAGCCACGTCTGGCTCTTTTCAACCCCGAGGCCGTTAGCGCTTTCAGCCACGCGACCCCCGAGAAGTCACCCAAGGGGAAGGTGAAAACCAATGACCGCGACCTGCCCCTCTGGCAGCGATCCGACGGCCGATGGTGTCGCAAGATCAAAGGCCGCGTCCATTACTTCGGCACAGACAAGGACAAGGCGCTCGAGGAATGGGCTCGCGTCAAAGACGACCTGCTGGCCGGCAGAACGCCCCGCGTGAAGACTGACGGGCTGCTGCTGGGCGACTTGTGCGAACGGTTCCTGAACGCCAAGCGCGTGCGAGTGCAATCTGGCGAATTGTCGCCGCTGACTTTCAGCGACTACCTGCAAACGTGTAACCGTCTGGTAGCCGCATTCGGAAAGCATCGACGCGTTGACGACCTCGCATCGGACGATTTCGAGACTTTGCGGGCTTCGCTCGCGAAGACCCGCGGGCTGGTCGGCATCGGTAACGTCGTCAGATTGTCGCGGATCGTTTTCAAGTACGCCTATGACGCCGGTTTGATCGAGCGACCAGTTCGCTTCGGTCCCATGTTCCAAGTGCCGAGCAAAAAGAACATTCGCAGGGCCCGCGCCGGGAAGCCAGCGAAGATGTTTCAGGCTGCGGAAGTTCGGAAGATGCTCGCGGCTGCTGACGACGTGCTGCGGTGCATGATCCTGCTGGGAGTAAATTGCGGATTCGGACAAACGGACGTTGCCAACCTGCCCCAATCCGCTGTCGATCTGAAAGCAGGCTGGATCACGTTCCCGCGAGTCAAGACGGGCTCGACACGCCGGATTCCACTTTGGCCGGAAACAATGGCCGCAATCCGCCAAGCATTGAAGCAGCGATCGACGCCAAAGAATCCCGCCGACGCCGACCTGCTTTTCGTCACACGCTGCGGAAACAAATGGACCCGCACGGGCGAGAAAGGAGCGATCGATTCTATCCGGCTTGAATTCGGAAAGTTGTTGGTCAAGTTGGAATTGAAGAAGCAGGGTGTAGGTTTCTACGCCCTGCGACACGCATTCGCCACGATCAGCGGCGGTGCCTGCGATCAAGTCGCCACGAACGCCGTTATGGGCCACACACCGCAGGGCGACGACGTGCCGAGCATGTATCGCGAAAGTATCGCCGATGAACGGTTACTGAAGGTCGTCAACACGGTTCGGACGTGGCTCTTCCCAGCGAAGCGGCGGGCGAAGTAGATAATTCGATCGGGTTTGCGGGTAGCTCCGGCCCACCCGACACTACGAAAGCCACACACAAAGCCGAGTGCATCGACGATGAGCGACTGCGAAACGTGTTCAATTACAGCGACGCGGAATACGCGTTGATTTCCGCTCGTCATGAAGGTATTGTGATGCATCGGGTTGATGTCCACGGGTCGCTCCCGTGGCGTCTGCGAAAGTCCCCGGCGTGAAGCGCGGCTTCTCCTGTTCACCGTCGCGCGCGGGGACTGACCCGTCTTCAGGGAGGACAGGACGCAGTGACCGACAAGACATCCGGCACGCACGATGAGTATTGCGATTCGCGCAGCGATGATAGTGATGCTGATGCCCACCGGCAATTCACGGACGCAGAGGCTGAAGACCACATAGCCAATGTCGTTGGCAAGCCGACGCCGGACGATTCTACAGTCCTCGACGACTCTATCGAGCGGTTGAAGGACAGCCGCGAGATCGAAGAAGCAGATCGCATTTTGCGCGTCGGGAAGAGTCTCGACACCTTTGTGGACCGCCTCGATCGATTTGAAGATATCGACGACGCATGGCGATTCTGGTTGCCGCCGAAGGGCAATCGCCCTGAGCGGCGACCTCCATTGAAGGAGCGATGGTGCGCAGCGAAACTTCACCGCCGTCAACTTCTGTTGGAAATCAAGGAGACGTCAACAGCAGCGTTCGGATTTCAGCACGATCGAGATATTCGCGTCTGTCTCAAAGCACTCGACCATGAAATTCGCAATCACGAAGTTAAATATTTGGAACTGGGCGACAAGGGCGGAAGACCATCGGACGCCATCGAACTGTTGAAGCAGATACTGGAAAGAGCACAATGGAGAATAAGTCCGACATTGGTGCAGCTTGCGGCAAAAACGAAAATAACGGCCGAGGAAATCAGGGAACAAGCATTTCCGAAATATTTGCCGGCCCATATTACCGTTCACGCCGGGGACGAAACGCAACACGTTCAGCCAAGCTTCGATCTCGAAAGTCGTGTGTGGCTTGGATCGCGGGAACTTGCTGAAATTTTCGGGTTCGGGAAAGGTGCTCTCGATACGAAATTGGCGCGATTCCGAAATCAGACGCCGGAGGGCAAGCATTGGCGACGACAGGATGATCGCGCGAAAGACGAGCCAGAATGCGTTCATCGACTTTCGTCGGTGCGCCCGATTTTGCAGAAAATGCGGCCCGCTCACGAAAACGATCCGTAAATCATAAAAAGTTTTAGGTCGTTTTCAGCGGCAAAGCGGCAGATGTTCTGAAAACAATCGGTAAAAGTTGCTGCAAGGTTTTAAGCCTCTGCGCGTAATGGCCCTATTACAAAATAGGAGGCCATGACGATGACAGAGAGATTGAATCCGCCACCAACTCGCGAAATCCGCGACCGCATTAAGGCGATCCGCCAAGAGGAAGCTGTTCTCAACCGGCTTCTGGTTGCAGCCCGAGAGCGAGATCGTACCGAGACGACGAGGCGGAAGCAGCAAAAGGAGGCCGCCCATGCCTCCTGATTCAGCCGGTGATCTGAATGCGATCGGTTATCTGACGCCACCCGAGGCCGGCCGCCTTCTGCGAATGAAGGCAGAACGGATCATCAGGTTGATCCGATCGGGCGAGCTCAAGGCGTCGAATCTCGCGACCCGACTTTCGGGGCGCCCGCGCTTCCGCATTGCCGCAACAGACCTGGCTGACTTCCTCAACCGTCGAGCGTCGGCGGCGATCTCAGTTCCAACGTTCAGACGACGGCGGAAGCAACAAGAGCGGCCGGCCGGCTGGGTTTCGTATTTCGGCATGGACAAGTAAATGAAATCGGCCGGTGCACAAGTCCGCGAAGATGCGTGCAGCCGGCCGAAGGAAGTAAGTATGGATTCTACAAGTTTGGAAGCGGCACTGCACTACAATTCGCTGGGAATCTCGACGATTCCCCTGGCACGCGGGTCAAAAGAGCCGCCCCGAGGATTTCGGTGGAAGCAGTTCCAGCGCAGGCGACCGACCGTTGACGAGCTAAAAGGCTGGCACGACGGCACTGAGTTCGGCGTGGCCATCGTTTGCGGCGAGGTGTCTGGAGGCTTGCTCGTCCGCGATTACGACGTGATGGGCAGCTTTGACAGATGGCGGGAATTGTATTCAGATTTATCCGAACGTCTGCCAACCGCGGCCACGGCGAGAGGCGCACATGTTTACGCACGAAGCCGATCGACAGACCACGTCGACCTGAGCGACGGCGAGTTACGCGGTGAAGGCCATTACGTTGTCGCCCCGCCATCTATCCATCCTAGCGGCCAGCCGTATCGTTGGCTCCGACCGCTGACAGATGAGATCCCGTTTCTTGCTGATCCGGCTGCTTTTCTGTTGTCGTCGTCAACAACGGCACAGCAGACACAAGCAGACACAGCTAACACATGCATGTGTGTAACGAATTTGGACGCTGCAATTCAGGCCACGTTGCCTGCGGCACATGGCCAGCGTAACGGTTGCCTGTTTCAATTGGCACGGCATCTGAAGGCGATGATACCGGACGCCAGACGGCCGGAACTCCGGGAGGTCATCAAGAACTGGCACAAGCTGGCGCTGGCGAACATCAAAACGAAGTCGATTGACGCGACTTGGCAGGATTTCGTTAGCGCGTGGCAACGCATCAAGCGCCCTGCCGGCCAGCCCAGATGGGCAGAAGTGCTGGCAATTGCCGAGACGATCCCGCTGCCGGCCTGCGGTTCGATCTACGACTCTGAACCATATCACCGGCTGGTCATGTGCCTTGCGCTACATCAGGCCCACGGCGGCGGTCATTTCCCGCTGGCCTGCCGCATGGCCGCGAACCACTGCGGCGTCTGCGAAAAGACGGGCGCGAACATGCTAAAGACGCTGGTTTTCGACAAGTTGCTGGCCGTTCACGGGAAGCATCCACCGGGGAAGCGACTGGCGCATGAGTACCGATTCACGGGGATCGGGGGTGGCCGATGAGCACTGCCACCGATCGTTGCGGCAACGGCCAGCACAGGAATGTGCTTCAGCGCACCGTGTTCAAGACCTCGCGGGAGATGGATTTCTTCAGCGAAAAAGAGCTGTCGGCGCAGACAGGGCACTCGATCGAAGAATGGCCGGCGGTCATCATTAAAGAGCTGATCGACAACAGTCTGGACGCCTGCGAAGAGCACGACATCGCACCGGACATTGCGGTCATGGCCGACGCCTGCGGCATCACTGTCGCCGATAACGGACCCGGGATCCCCGAGAGCACGATCGCCGGCGCGATGGATTTCACGGTTCGCGTGTCGTCCAGAGAAGCCTATCGGAGCCCGACACGCGGGGCGCAGGGAAACGCTCTGAAGACGCTGCTGGGAATGCCGCACGTGCTCGACCCTTCTCATGGCAAGCTGGTGATTGCCGCCGGCGGCGTCGAGCACAGTATCCGCTGCCGGCTCGATCCGGTCACTCAGCGGGTAGTCTTCAACGTCGAAAAAACCAAGGTTACCGACAACCACCGGGGACTCCAACTTTACAAATCAGGAACTGCGGTTCGCGCCGAATGGACTGACAAACGCGACGAAAAAGGCGAAATCGTCTGGCCGTTCGATGAAGAGATGCCAATGGGTACGTTTCGCGAGCAGATCACAGCCCTGGCCCGGGGTTACGCGCTCTTCAATCCGCACCTGACGTTGACGCTGGACTGGTTCGGCGAGCGGACCCGGTTCCAGGCGACAGATCCGGGCTGGAGAAAATGGCGTCCGAATCAACCTACGTCGCCGCACTGGTACCTGCTACGGGAGTTCGAGCGCCTGATCGCGGCGTACATCACGGTTGACCGCGACGCCGGAACTGACCGCACAGTGGCAGAATTCCTCAGAGAATTCGACGGCCTTACTGGATCGAAGAAACGAACCATCGTTCTGGAGCAGGCCGGCATGAAACGGATGCACCTTTCGGAACTGGCAACTGACCAGGGGATAAAGTCCGAACTTATCGCCAAGCTGCTGACAGCCATGAAGGACAACACTCTGCCGGTTACGACCAAGCGATTGGGCCAGATCGGTCAAGAGCACATAAAGATGCGCCTGAAGGAATTCGGGTGCATTCCAGAGTCGATTGACTACAAGGTCCGCCCCCGGATCGACGACGGCGTGGCGTTCGTGCTCGAAAGCGCCTTCGGGTATCTCGGGGATAATTTTGAGTGGCTACAATTTTATGCCGGGGCTAACTGGTCCGCGGGGATCAAGAACCCTTTTCGTTCTTTTGGCACGACCGGCGAAGGTTTAGAGAGCGTGCTCGCGGACCAACGAGCCGGCCGCGACGAGCCGATTGTGCTCGTTCTTCATTTGGCACATCCCTGCGTTGAATACACCGATCGAGGAAAATCAGCAATTGCCGTGAAGGAATAAACCAAGGGTTCCCGACAATCGACACCTTGCCAAAAGTACAAATTGAGAATCCATGAACGCGTCAGACCTCACCGGAATCATTATCAAAGTCACGAAAAAGTGGGCAAAACAGCGGAAAGCGGAAGAGCGAAATGCCCGCGCCGCGGAGCGGCGGGAAGAATTGTGGTCCGGTCGAGTGGCCTTCACCGACGTCGCCCGAGAGATCATCGACCGGGGATATGCAGAGGTGTCGGACAACAGTCGCTTGCCAGCTCCCCAACGTAACATCTTCTACGCCATCCGGGAGGAATTCCGCGAACAGACAGACCGCGAGCTCAATTGGAAATACTTCACCGGAAAACTCCTGCGGGCACATCTCAATCTGCCTCATACTGAGAATTGGAAAGTGACTCGCGACCCGCGCGGCACCGTGATCGAGCCGCACACGAGAAAGGAAATCGGCGTCGGCACCCTGAAGATCGACCAGTATCTGCGAGACATGGCCGCGGTCAATTGCGCGATTCCGAAAGTAGATTCCTACTTCCCGACATGCGGGCCGGCGAATCGGTTTCAAGCGCTGCTGTACGTCGAAAAGGAGGGTTTCAACCCACTTTTCAAGGCGGTCAAGCTGGCCGAGCGATTCGATATCGCCATTATCTCTTGCAAAGGCCAATCCGTTATTGCCGCTCGCAAGTTGGTTGATGAGATATGCCACGCGCAGGGGATTCCGCTGCTGGTCCTCCACGACTTCGACAAGGCGGGCTTTTCGATCTGCCAGAATCTCACGAGAGTATCGTGGGCGGCCGAAGACGCCAACTGCGTTGCCTACCGCTTTCAAAACGAAATTCAAGTTGTGGATCTGGGACTGCGCCTGACCGACGTACAGCGCTTGGATCTGAAACCGGAGCGCTGTCGCTTCAAAGGAGACTTCGATCCCGACTGTGACATCACCGATGCTGAAAAGGCATTTCTGCGGACCAACCGGCGCGTGGAACTGAACGCCATCACCAGGTCTGCCGATTTCGTGGATTTCGTCGAAGGGAAATTGCGCTGGGCAGGGATCAAAGAGAAGCTGATTCCTGCGGACGATGTACTGATGAAGGCTTTCCGGCGAGCGCAGGTCGTCAGCAAGATCAATGCTTTCATCGACAACATCGAGGAATCTGATTCGAGCGTGCCAAAACACCTGCGCCGGAAAATCGAAAAGGCATTGAAGGCCGACAACAGTAAGTCGTGGGACGCGGCACTTTATCGGATTGTCGAGCAGGAAATCCAGGACAAGGGCGCCAAGTAATGAGCTTCGCCCAGACAGCCCCACGCAATGCGAGCTCGAAGTTTTTGTCAGGTCAAATTGTTTGCCGTCCCGCCGCGGACTCGCCTGAAACATGGCGAATCGGCGGGTGCCGCCTTACGCTGCCGGGCAACAGAGCAGGCAGAGTCCCGCCTGGGGGTCATCAGGCTATGGAATGAATAATGTCCCGGCTCAACGGAGAGAACTCGTTGCGGAGGCAGTTAAGGCCGCAGGGAGAAGCTCCGAGCCGTCGGCACAGTGAGCATGGTAAACCGGTTTCACGGCTCACAGGTCGAATCCAATATGGCGAGCGGCGTGCCGCAGACCCATAGGAAGTTCGGCTGCCGCCAAGTGACGAGGTTAACCGGGGGTAACTTGGAATAGCGGGACGGCTCAAAACCCACCCCGCGGAGTAAAATCATCCCCCGGCGGCTGACGGCTGGCTCCGTAGAGCATGGCTCTGCCGACTCTGTACGACACCGCTGGACAGCGCCAACGCCGCCCGGCGGGTACCGGCTTTGGGCTTCACCATAGAGCATGGGGGCTGAACGGGATCGACGACCAGACGACGCCGCGTTAGAAGGTGAGTCAACCATGAAGGATACGACAGCACAGACGATGACTGCGGGACGCGAACGGCAGCCAGTTGAGTCGACTGAGCACGCGAGCACGCCTGCGCTGGGTTGGGCGTCGATCACCGGGCCATGCCAGAAGTGCGGGGCAGTCGGCACCTGCTTCCGTGCCGGCCCCGCAATTGCATGCCGGTTTGCCGCTGCCCAAGGCGAGCAAGGCCGCGTGCATGTTGGCCGGACTCCGCCGGACACAGCGACTTACGCACTCTTCAACTTGAGCGATTCGACCCCCGAATTCCCAGAGGCGTTTCCTGAATTCACGTGGATAAGCGGAATCGGCTGATGGCAAAGATCTTCAACCAGGCGCGGCAAGAGCTGGCCCGTCACTGGCGGGAAAGCGGAAAGGACAATATTGGTCGTTAACTTTCCAGTGGCGGAGGAACAGGAATCCCCATTTTCCGATATCGCGCAGCCATTTCGACTTTCGTAGAAATGCCTGCTGCCTCCGGGAATTCAGCCCAGTACAGGATATTGCGAGAGTCTTCGTTGGCCGCATCGGCCAGCCGCTCAAGTTCTCTGATGCTGCCATTGGCGAGTGCGAGAATGGCGATTCGCGTCCGTGATCCGAAGCCGTTTGTCCTCGTCAGGATATCCAGGGCTGTTCCACGATGTTCCGGCTCAAAGCTGGAGTTGATGGCAGATTGCACTTGTTCAGCGGATAGCATTTCTCAGATCTCCGGTCAGTCGGCAAACGTGATGTTTCCGGGCTTCACGTCCGAGAGGAAAATCCCGTGTCGGCGAAATTCCGCCATGATTTGTTTCACGATTGGCCAGCGATCCTCAAACATTTCTTTGCGAGACCGCTCGTGCTCCTCAAGTATCTCAGGGTCAAAATCAAACAGTGGCCCATCGACTCCCGCGCTCGCAAAATCGACAACATATGGTTTTGTAACCATCTCCATTTCAATGATGAGCAATCCATCATGCCGACGAAGCGGTCTCGGCACCCAGAAGCCACAGACGTTCGTGACATCATTTTGCTTCAGCCTCGCGTAAACTTCCACTTCCCGCCAATAATGCTCCTCCCGCTTGAATGCCTTCAGTGCGGACGGTAAGGTTGTTGAGAACACGACCCCTTGAATCCCGCCTCCCAGATGTTCGTGAATTTTGAGCTTTCTCCGTTTGGCGTATTCGTTTAACCTTGATCGAAGCTCGTCATCGCTTACTAAAGGCGTCATGAAAACCACGAATCTTCAAGAACAGTTTTCAGCGGACGTGCGCCTTGACCTGCTGGTCAATGGGCGGTTGATTCCGCTTGCCAAAGTCGGACCAGGATATGCCGTTCTCCAAAATCGCGATGACGTTCCTGCTGGCCAGGACGCCACGTTGATAATGCACGTCGATGGACGTGAACACAGATGGGAAATCCAGCTAAAGGAAGGGATCGTCCCGTTTGACGAAAGCTTTGCATTTCGTATTACGCGGCATCCTCTCCAAGATTCTCTGTTCAACGAACTATTATCTTAACGGGATGCGTTTTCCATTTCATTCTTGCCGTTTGCCTAACCGCTCAAGCAAGTCGAAACGACCCCGCGACCCGGTTCGCGAAGTCCATCGTCGATCTGCGACAGGCGAGACTCAGGCCCCTCTTCACGACGGCAGGAATCCAGCGCCCGTCGCCCTTGGCATGCTCGGTGGACCGATCGTGCAATCGAACGCAATAGGGACTCCTACCCGCTGATCGTCGCGGTTGTGTCCGACAAGACATACCGTCATACTCACAGGCAGTCGTCATCAGGCTGCCGGATCCGGTGCCGCGGAATACGATCGTGAACCATCATTGCTCGCTTTTCGTCTACACTATATCGCTCGTTCTTGCAGCGCTATCCACTGTGCTGGCACAGGCGCAGTCACCCAGTTTGACACGCGCATCTGGCCGTCGTAATGCCGACGACAGACGCGCAACCGCCATCGGCCAGACCGTGGCTTTTGAAGCCGGCGATCGGGCACGGCTTGATCCGTCAGTATCAATCGCTCTGGAACCGGCGCTCGCGGCGGGCCGTTCGTTGCGTCTCGTCGAAACCACGAACGGCCAGGAAACGCCGGTTCCGTCGCAGGTCGAATCGGGAAATCCGCCGCGACTCTGGTGGATCATGCGCGGCGAGATTCCGGCGCGGTCCAAGCGGACGTACCGGATCGACCAGGGGAATTCCGTCGCCGGGCCGGAAGTCGCCGTCGTCCGGGAGGAACGTCAGCTTGACGTTCGAATCGGCAAGAACTCAGTGCTGCGCTACAACACGGCACATGTCGAGCCTCCGGCAGGTGCCGATCCCAAGTACGGCCGCAGTGCCCATATTCATCCCGTCTGGACCCCGAGCGGCGCCGTCGTGACCGATGAGTTTCCCCCCGATCATCTGCACCAGAGCGGGATATTTCTGGCCTATACGAAGACCGAGGTCGAAGGACGCACGCCCAATTTCTGGGACTTGCTCGGCGGAACAGGGCGTGTCCGGTTCAAAGGCGTGAGATCAACCGTAGGCGGTGCTGTCTTTGGCGAGATGCGCGTCGATCAGGAACACGTCGATCTCACTGTTCCCGGCGGCAAAGTGGCGCTCCAGGAAACCTGGGCCGTCCGAGTTTGGAATGTCGGCGGCCCGGAAGCCGGCTACTGGATTTGGGACATCACTTCCGAATTGAACTGCGCCACGCCCAGTCCGCTGCAACTCAAGCAATACTATTACGGCGGAATGGCGCTGCGCGGCGCCCGCGACTGGGACGCGGCGCATTGTCGATTTCTGACGTCAGAAGGAAAGGACCGCTTGGCTGGCAACCACACGCGGCCGAATTGGTGTGACCTGACTGGTCCAGTGGGCGAAGGCACAGCCGGACTGACGTTTCTCACGTATCCTGGCAATTTACGCTTCCCGGAGCCACTGCGGATTCATCCGACGATGCCCTACATGGTCTACACGCCATCGCAGCTCGGCGACTGGGAGATTGTTCCGGCAAAGCCGCACGTCTCCCGCTACCGCTTTGTAATCCATGATGGCGATCTCCCCGCCAAAACGGCCGACCGCCTCTGGCAAGACTGGACTCAACCTTTGGTCGCTTCGGTCGTCGAATCGAAATGAGGCATGAAAATCCAGCCTGAAGTGACCCAAGCAAGCGTGCGGTCCATTCGCCATTCCCAGCCAAGCACGTGGCGAAAGACGTAGCCAAATTCCTGGACACTTGGACGGCAACGCTGGAGGCCATCAAAACCACGGTCGCGGAAGAATTAGACTAGTCTAATACTTTGGACCAGCGAGCATCCGTCCATCAGCTTCCGCCGTGCCAGCAAGCCAGCATGGTTTGTCAAAACCCGAAACGGCCGGCTGCTCGTCGCCGCTTCATGGTCGCCCCCACGGCCGCGACCAGCCACTGCAAAGCGTGGTGGACATCCTCCCAAGTTCCCGATGGATTGGCAGCTCGCCAGCGGTTGATGGTTTCTCGCAATGCCTGCGTCATTCCATCCTCAGATTCAAGCTCTGATAACGATGCCGGCTTCAGGACATGACGACGAGCGCGGATCAGCCTTACAGCAGGAACGGTCTTCAGCTTCAAAGCGCACACCTCAAACGCCACGTCCAGAAGCAGGTCATCGTCGTCAAACCTCCCCAGTTCGGCCAGCACCGTTCTCCGATACCGACCGGCCTGGGCATCGGCCAGCCAGGTGAGATCGGGCTCCTCGCCGTTCCCGATAACCGCCAGGGCGTGTGAGCCGTATGTCCGGTCAATAAGACTGCGCCGGGACCTCGACACGTTCCGCGGATCACCTTCGACGACCGCAATGGGCGGCCTACCGCGCCGCCGCTTTTTGGAAATATTCTCCGATATTGCGTCCATGAGTGCATCCTGAATATTAAAGGAGAAATCCTCCGTAATTCGCCGCATTGAACAATTGAGATTGTACGCGCGGACGCCGTCGATGTGCATTGAAATCTGACGGGAAGCCACACGCGGCACGATATCAGCCAGAGAGCGAGACGAAAGCTGGCCGACGTGATCGAATGGTGCAGGATTCATCTTGTCGCTGCGGCGACGGGCGCGTACAAAAGATGTGGGCATGCAACGATGCCTTCAAGAAAACCAGCAGGATTCCGGCGCCACGACCGCTAACAATTGTCCTTCAACATTCATCTCGCCTCGATCGCACGGAGAGCCGCCAATGGCCACCCCCAACCCGCCGAAAAAGCGCCGCAAGCAGCCCCATGAATACCGCAGGTGCATGCTGCACGTACGAATGACCCCTGATGAGCGCAGAAGGGTTGGGTTCCAATCAGATCGCCTGGGTTGGACCATGTCGTCCATTCTGTTGACAGCACTTGATTTCGCAGAACGGGGGGGCATCCTGGCGCGGGATGTCCCCGATAAAGCCAAGGAACAGGCCGAGGGTCCGGCCAAGAAAAAGGACAAGGATCCGGCTTATCCCAAGCCCGGCGAACTCACGGAATCAGAACGGATCATCATGGCTGTTCGACGCCGGATCCGCGCAGAGAAGCAGAAAGAGGAGCATGAAAGACGATATGGCTACTGACGGCCGAATTGCGGGCAGGTTGCAGCCGCTAACGGAACTTGTCCACCAATGGTGCACGCTTCCAGGCTGTAGCGGATCGCACGCTTTCGCAAGGCTGTAGAGAAATGGACAAACGCAGGGCAATGGCCACCAACGTCGTCGGCTTCGCCCCTCCAGGAGACGACTGGAAACGAATGAAAGCCTTCTACGATGTCAGTCCAAGTCCCAAATCGGCTGTACCAGAACCGGGACGCCCCATCAGTTCTGATCGCCCCCCCATCGTTCGACATCAATTTGTAAGAAAGTGGGCGTTCGGCAGACATGATAAACCTTGGTTTCTATCGGTGATGAACCTGGGGCAGACGAGAGCCAATCCAAATCGAGAATGGAACGACAGTAATGGCGCAGGATATGAGGTAGAGATCGACAAGCTCTCTAAGAACTGCAAGACCATCCGCTTCTACAACTCCTGGTGGAAACGCAGGACGCATCTCTAAAAGAATTGCCCATCTTAACTCAGCAATTTAGGGGCAAATATCTGGAGGGGGTTATAGTAATAGGGACCGATTTCATGGGGGCCTCCCCCGGCGGGGTACGGCCGCCGAACACGAAAACTGACCGGATTTGCCCGAATTCGGCGAATTGCAACGCATTACGCTACTGCGAGTTGCGCACAATTCCCAGAGTCCTTCCTATCCGCAGTGATAGGCGCGCCAGACCCTGCTGGTACCCACGGGGATGGCATGTGCGGGGATAATATTCGGGAGGGCTGAAGGTTGTACTTTTACCCCTCCCAGCCCCCTCGCGTCCTTTTCCTCTTATCTGCGCCCCTCCCGTCGTGCTGTGTCCACCCGCCTGTCATGCGCCACGTTCCGCGTGCGCGCGGTGAATGAAGTCTCGCCGCATTTTTTTTCTTGCGTCGCCAAGTGTCCGGCAAGCGAAAAATAAAAATTATTTTGCGACCCAATGCCCCGCGCGAGGTTTCCCGCGCGGGCGCGCGACGCGGGTAAAATTTCTGCGAAACCGCCGCAGAATTTTTCCGATCCGCAGTTTTGCAGGTCAGTTTTGCGGCATCACGCCATACCCCACGGGAGAGACTCATGCCTGCTATCGTCAACGTTCACACTGCCGCCAGCGCCAAGGCCCCCAAGACCGATGCGCCCAAGACCTGTTCCGTGTCCCATGCGGAGTTCTGCCGCAATGCGACGCCCCTCATGGCGAATGTGCAAGGGGCGCAGTTGGTCGGTAAGCCGATGGAGTTCTCTACGGGCAGCTTGGGGTGGTACTTCAGCGGCAGCAAGGCGGAGGTCAAGTTGGCCAATGGGCAGACCGTGCGCTGTCAGGTTGACTTGAAGCTCGTCGTGGTGAACAGCAAGTTCGCCGACAGGACGGAGCCCGAGACCGCGGAGGACGTGGCGTAGGACAACGCCAATTCGCAAGCCCCATTCGGCATGACCGGATGGGGCTTTTTGCATTTTCGGGGGGTCGCAAAATCGCCGCAAATCGGCTTGTTCGATCCGGGTATCGGGTCGGGTCGCTTGCGTCGCTTGGCGCGGCATCCTGATGCGTTTGGCGCGATTCTGGCAAACCGTCGCATCGGCGATTTGCGGCCGTTTTTCGGCGGAATTCGCTGTGTAACGCATCAGGATGCCGCATGCCGCGTTGTTCCCTATGGAGCGAAAATCATGACTAAGACAGACGGTCGGCGTCACCTGCGGCGCACTCTCGAAGTGGTCTATCGGACGGGAGCCGGCTTAATCCGGGAAGAGTTCAGCCGGGCCAGTCTCGGAGCCGCCCTGATGCGAGCGGAATTCGTGGAACGCGTCGAAAACGTCCCGGTGTATCTGAAATACCCCGAGAGCAATCGGCTGATCCGCTGCGTGTCGTAGGGGGGCCTTTCATTTCCCTCCGCGACGGCGTGGGGGGCGCTCAACAGAAACCATTCAGGAGATAACCATGTCCGTGACTGTCCGCTGCACAATTCAGGAAGCCCTTACGGAACACGAGGGGTACGCGAAGGAGCGGGTCAAGAATGCCAGAGCGACGGCTCAGAGGGAACGGGCGAAGCTGCGCCAGCACGCCAGAGTGCTGGCCAGGCTCATGCTCGTGCTGCCCGACGCGGCCACGCTGACGATCAGCTCGGTGTGGTGCTACGAGAATCCCCACGTCTCATTCGACCGCGAGTCTCTGCCGCTGATCCGCAAGGCCCTGGGCCGGCTGCATGTGGCGCACAAGGAATTGAGGGACGCCGAGAAGGGGATCATCACGGTTCATCTGACCGCCGAGCGGTACCCCGGCATCGACTTCTCGTACGACCGGCCCCTCAGCTCGGGCTGCCAGTGCCGGATCGTCGAACAGACCAGCACGTACAAGACGCTGGTGTGCAGCGTCGAGTGAGCAATCCGAACCCGAGCAGCGTCGCCGTCCCAGGCGCCGCTGTCAGGGTTCGTGTTGTCAAGTTTCATCCGTAAATCAAACCGTCGGCCCCAGGAAAACGGAAGGGGAAATCCATGAGACGCCTCCATGAAAGCAACCAGAGCGATCCGGTGAGCATCCTGGCCACGCTGGTCACCGGGCTGGATGAGGATGAAGAACCTGAAACCCTCCTGAACTATCTCGACACGGTTGGCCGTCACGCGCTTTTGTCTGACGAGACCGGGCCGAGTGGGGTGTTCGTGATCGTACGGATCGGGGACGAGGAGGACGGCGACCAGTGCGGCAAATGGATCCGGCGGGGCTCGGTCACTGCCCGCAATGAAGTGCAGGCCATGAGCTACGCCAGACAGGCCCACATCGGCAATGTGCGGGACGGGATGTTCGCCGTCCGGGCCGCCGACTGGCCGGAAGGGGGTGACGCATGAAACGGCGACTCTCGACCCCTGCGGAAGTTGTGGCCGGCGTCGATCTGCGGCTGCTCAAAGCCCAGCTTCGGACGCTGGGCGCGGTCAGCGATCCACGCACAAGGCACATCACCACGAAGCAACGCGAGCACCTGGAGGGAGTGTGGCACTTCCTGGGGCGCTTGCATGACGCCCTGGAAGCAGAAAGGAGGAGACAATGAGATTCGACCCCTGTATGTGCCCGAAATGTGGCGAGGGACCGTACCGGATTCTGGCCACTGTCGAGACCGTCACCAGACTCTGCGAACTGGATGACGGGTCGTTCGAGTTCGACGACAGCGCCGTGAGCTGGGAAACGCAGGCGCCGCTCATCACGGACGGCAAGGCGACGCTCTACTGTCGGAACCATCACGGCTTTGTCAGCGAGCTGGCCGAGGAACCGGGAGAGCAAACCATTTGGCCGGACGTTGCCGCAGAGCCGGATGAACTGAAGGACAACGTGCTGATCGCACTCACTCTGCTCGTGGTTAATCCGGGTGTTCGGGCGTATCTGGAACAGCACGACCCGGCCCTTCTGCGGCAGGCGCGGAATGCCATGTACGTGGCGACTGGTTTGCGGCCCCTCAACGACGGAGGTGCCTCGTGAAAGTCCGGTTCCTGATGATTGCCGAGATCGAGCTGCTTGACGAAGGCTACGACGCCGAATCGGCCGAGCGGGACGCGCAGAAGATGCTCGACCTGTACAGCGAAGCGGCCGGATACACCGTGGGGACAGAGTTTGGCGTGTGCCTGAACCGGGCCTCGGACGACGACCTGCTGGAGTTCCCGATCTGGGAGATTCCCGACGAGGAGGGCTGGCGGTCGCTGGTGCCGCCTGTGATCGCGGGTGAGGAAGGGGGTGATCAGTCTCCGGCATAGCTGCCGGTCTTTCCCCGTGGCGCGTAACCGGCTTCGCAACCGGCGCGGGGACTAGTCCCAGTTCCGTCCCATTCCCCCTTTTCTGGAGTACCACCATGCCCGTTGAGAACCTGACCGCTGCCGATGTGGCGCAGCGCTTTCAGGAGGGTTATGTCGAAGTCGCCCGCCGGCTCGACGATTTCGAGCAGCAAAAGGCAACGTTCCTGTTCTCCGTCGGCAGGGACTGCCTGAAGTTGGTGCGCAGCGTCGTCGAACCGTTGCCGGACCATGACCTGGTCGGTCGCAAGGCCGCCCGGTCGAAGGCCGTGAAGGAGATCGAAGAACTGCTGCCGGAGCTGGACGGGATCGGCGTTCCCCAGGTCAATCGCTGGATTCGCTGGGCAGGGATCGCCGAGGTGGTGGGAGCCGTGGTCGGCCTGAAGCAGGCCCACCTGATGGTCCTGGAGAAATTCGTGGATCAGCACGAGCCGACCGCCACGTTCCGGCTCAAGGAACCGTGGAAGGACAAGCTGGACGAAGTGAGTGAGTGCGTCCGCGGCACGATCGAGACGGGCGCCTCTGCCAGGGAGCTGGAGGAAGCCATCGACGCGGAAGCCGAGTTCCCCAAAGCACCGGAGACGAAGGAGACCCCATGCACGTCAGCAAAGAATGGCGAGAGCGAAGCGCCGAAGCCCTGCGAGTCTACAGCCTCGACGGAACCAACGCCGAAGTCCTCCACGAATGGGTCGAATACGCACAAGCCCGCATCGCTGCCCTTGAAGCCCGCATCCGCCCCCTCGACCTCTTCTGCGACTGCCTCCGCGAACTTGCCGAGTGCGTCGCCGCCCTCGAAGAACACCGCATCGCCCAAATCTACCCCGGCATTAGCCCCCACAGCGCCATCGTCAAGTACGGCCCCGTCCGCCGTATCTGCGAAAGACTTGGCCGATCAGGCGTTCAAGCTCCTGCAGCAGCCGGAAATTCTGGCAGGCGTGTTTCGGCGGGAATGGGAGCCGGACCTGGTCCTGGCGATCGTCGAGAACCTGATCCGTGCGTCGGGTGAGAACAGCAAGAATCCGCTGGCGCTCGCCAAAGCCTACCACCGCATGAAGGCCGTGGTGCTCACGCATTTCGAAGAGTACGTGGCGGACGGCAAGTTCAAGTTGCGGAAGAAAGAGCAACCGGAACCGCCGACGCTGGAGCAGCTCGCTCCCGAACTGGTGACGGCTTGAGTGACCCCGCCGCCCGCCGCTGGTGACAGCAGCGACGGGAACCGTGTTCATTCGTAGCAAGCCTGCGCTGGACGCACATTCCGACCCCGATGAAACCATCCGGGAGCGCAGACGGTCTGCGCGCTGCGTCCGAAAAGCAAGCTTGCCGGGACACGCGGAGAGAGCCATGTCCAATCGCAATGTGGATGTCAAACGGATCGCGACCAGCAAGCCGGAAACATTCCTGGAAGTCAGCGTGAGCTACGACGAAGGGGTGATCGACACGAGTGGATACAGAAACCGACCACGCGGTTTTTACGTCCACGTCGGAGTGATCGAGGACCACAACGACGGATTCATCAAGCACATCATCGGGAATGGCGGCAGGGGACTGCTGGAAACCGCACCGCGGTTCAACCAGCGGCGCCTGAACCAGCTCGCCGAGATGGCACGCAACCCCGAGAACCAGGCGCTGGACCAGATCGTCGTGAATGTGCTGGTGAGGAACGGCCTGAAACTGGCCGAGCCGGCATGCGTCTAGTGCGTGTGGCGTGTGTTGTGCGTAATTCCAAACCATTTGTCAGGAGTCCGAACTATGTCAGACAACAAGTTGAATTTGATGCTCCATGCGGGTGGCCGGCAAGTCGGGCTGTCCGAACTCGAACGGACGCTCACGCCGCAGGCCACGCAGACGTGGCAGCCGATTCCGCACATGGAACTGTTCCAGACCGTCAAGGAGACGATGGAACGCAGTGGTTTCCGCGTCGTGCAGACGGTTCATGGCCTGGCTCACGAGGGAATGCGGTACTTCGGCATGATGCAGCTCGCCAACGGGGAGGATGGCGACGGCGAGTACGGCTTCGTGGCTGGCCTGCGGAACAGCCACGACATGTCGTTCCCGGCAGGCTTGGCGATGGGTTCCGGCGTGTTCATCTGCGACAACCTGGCGTTCTCCAGTGAGATCACGCTGGGACGCAAACACACGTTGCACATCCGCCGCGATCTGCCGCGGCTGGTGACATCGGCTGTCGGCAAGTTGAGTGACTACCGGCAGCGGCAGACCATCCGGTACGAGCGGTATCACACCACAAAACTGCTCGACTCCGGGGCGCATGACCTGATTATCCAGGCCGTCGATGCTCGTAGCTTGCCGGTCACGCGCATCCCGGATGTGCTGAAGGAATGGCGTGAGCCGTCTCACCCGGAATTCACCGAGGATGGAATGAGCGCGTGGCGGCTGTTCAACGCCTTCACGGAATCCATGAAGGGACTCGACCCCGCGATTCTGGCTCGCCGGACCTACGCCTTGCACGGCCTGTTCGATACGGCCTGCGGCGTGCTGAAGGAGGTTCCCGCCACCGTCGTCGCATGACCCCTGCTACCGCCACTCATCGCTGATGAGTGGCGAGTGTTGGTGTCAAACGGTCATCCCAGATGAAAGGAGAACTTCACGTGGACAAGGCGTTGCAGATTGTGCCGAGCATCAGCGTCAAGCCGGTCACGGAGGTCGAACCGGGCTATCTGCTGGGCACGATGTTCATCGAGGGGGTCGAGCACCACCTGGAAATGATCGAGGTGGTCGAAGACTCCCAGACCGGCGAGCAGCAGGTTCCCGACAAAGGGGACTTCGAACAGTGGGCGCTCAACCAGCAGCGCTACGACGAGATGCAGGCGGCCTATGACGGCATTTACTACACGGTGCAGTTCGACGGACGAACGTTCGTCTGCCGGGTGCACCCCTACTGCAGGTAGGAGATTCTTCTATGGATCACGAAGTTCTGGAAGTGCTCAATGCGATCGGCTGCTTTTCGGCTGGCGCCGTCGAACTCGTTCCTGACACCGACGAGAGGGACGACTTCGACGAACTTTACTTCGATGTCGGCGGGGAGGGATGAACCATGCCCAAGAAGAAACCCAGAACGGTGGCGCTGACCAGTACCACGATGGTACACGCGCCAGGCATCTTGCGGTGGGCCATGAACGGCTACCGGTTCAAGCGGGACCGCAACAAGATGATCAAGGTCATACAATGCTGGACCGGCCTGACCAGGAAGGAATGGCATGGCGTGCTGTCGGGGACCATCCCCCACACGATCGAAGGCGATCGGGTCATCATCGAATTCGGCAAGGAGGTGCCCAAATGCGATTGATGGCGATGATCAAAGGCGGCTATTACCCGGCAGCGCCGGAAGCCATCCAATTGGTGGCCCAGCTCATCGAATACCGCGGCGGTGCGGTGCTCGATCCGTGTTGCGGCGAAGGCGAGGCCATCGACACGCTGGCAGCCGCTCTCAATGTGAGCCGTGACAGGGTGTACGCGATCGAGCTCGAACGGGACCGGACGGATACGACGAAGGCCCGGCTCGAAGGGGCGCACGTCATGGCCCCCTGTTCATTCTTCGATGCACGGGTCAACTGCGGTTCGATCGCCCTGATCTGGCTGAATCCCCCCTTCGACCAGAACGTGAACGGGGGCCGGACGGAAGTGGACTTCCTCATCAAGGCCACGAGCCTGCTGACAGCGGGAGGCGTTGTGTGCTTCGTCGTGCCGGCCCATGTCGTCGAGAATTTCTGGCAGCCGGCGTGTCAGCACTTGCTGGGACACTACGACCAGTTGGCCGTGCTCACGTTCCCTGAAGATCACCGGCCCTACGATGAGGTGGTGGTGATCGGCACGAAGCGGCGAAACAGCGTGCCGGTGGACGACGACCTGTGGGACCAGGTTCCGAAACAGCCACTCGCGACCTGCCGGCTCAACTGGCAGACTCCCGAGAAGGATGTCGTCCCGAAGCTGTTCGAGAAGGGGGGACTGACAGAGGCAGAGTTGATCGAGGCTCTGTCCATGTCGCCGCTGTGGAAGGTCACGCAGCTTGCTGAAGTACGTAAGACCGCACGGCCCCCTCTCCCGCTGGCCAAGGGACACATCGCCCTGCTGCTGGCCAGCGGTCAACTGGACGGGACAGTCTGTCCACCGGGGGAAGAGCCTCATGTAGTTAGAGGGACCGCGCTCAAAGCGGAATCCCCGCCGGTCGTGACGCAGGAAATGCTCCCCGATAACGGCGTGAAAACGACGACCGTCATTCGCGAACGGATTCAGCTCGTCGTCCGGGCTGTCTCCCGCGACGGGGTCATCAAGACATTCCAATGAGAAAGGAGGCCGACCTTGAAAGACCCGATACTCGGCACGCTCAGGATGCGTGCGCCAATGGCCCACCACACGCTGCATTGCGTGCAGTTTGCCTATGACCGCAACCTTTCGGTCCTGGTGGCCAGTGTGGCCGGACCGCAGACGGCCGTGAAGAGCTTTGCGGCTGCGCTGAACGAGAACGTGAAACTCGTCGTCAACTGCCAGGACTTCGAGATTGTCGACTCGGACGGGGAACAACAGGCCGTCCGCACGTCGATTGATTTCACCCGCGTCAGTGGCGGGCAAGGCAGATACAAGTGCCACATGCACCGCCTGGGATACAACCAGGTCCATTGCCTGGCCGTCGTCAAAGATTCCCGGCTGATGCCGTGCGTCACCGAGGAGTCGCTGTGGCAGACGCTGCGCAGCCCGCTGTACACGACGCCCGTCTTGCGGGAGTGGATGCCGTGGCTGATGCAGAACCTGGTGGCCGAGGGGCTGCTCACGAAACTGCCGGCGTTTCAATGCCAACCGGGCCTGCTCACCGTCGATGACGCGGGTCTGGATGCGCTCGTCTCCCGCGGCGTGGGGACGGGTGCCCTGTCTATCCAACAGAAGGAGGGCGTGTAATGCAGTTCCTGGCGATTGTCCGTTATTCGCACGGGGGAAAAGTGATCCACGAGTTCCGCAGTCCGCTCGAACGGCAGAGGTTCGTGGATTCCATCAAGGCGCAAGACCCCGCGGCCAAGATCAAACTCAAACAGCGCCGTGAGCCGGATGAGTGCGCCCCGGCCGGTGAAGCGCAGTGGTATGGAGGTGAGGAATGAAAGACGACATCCAGAGTCTCGACCAGTACCTGATCGCCTATGGCACGATCCTGGGCCAGCAGGCGCAGCAGAACCTGAACCCTTTACATGACCCCACGAAGGAACCCAACCACCCGGTGATCCAGAAGCTGCTGCGGAAACCCTACTTGCCCCAGGCCGTAGTCATCACGGCCGCGGCAAAAACCCTGAAACGGCAGAAGTCGCTGTTCCTGGTGGGGGAATGCGGGACGGGCAAGACGCTGATGGGCATGGCCGCCGTGCATTGCCACGCCAACGGGCGACCGTATCGGGCGCTGGTGTTCTGTCCTGGCCAGCTTGTCCGCAAGTGGAAGCGGGAGATCGAGCAGACGATTCTCGATTGCAGCGTGCAGATCATCTCCCGCTGTTCGGACCTGGTGCCTTTGGAGAGTTATGGAAAGCCCAGCCTCGCCGAGTGGTACGTGATCGCTCGCGACACGGCCAAACTGGGGCCGGGGTGGAGGCCGGCCGTGGTGCAGAAGAGAGTGAAGTTCAAGACCACGCAGGCCGGCGAAGAGGGGCCGCGGCAGATGGCCAGCAGCGGAGTATTCCTGTACTGCCCGCGCTGTGGGGCCCAGGTCATCAAGACGACCGAGAAAGACGCCGCCGGCGCGGCCATCACGCTGGAGGCGCTGGCGAAGAAGAAGCACTCGTGCCAGCAGTGCGATGAGCCGCTGTGGCAGTCCATCCGCAAGCCGGATCGGTTCGAGCCGGCCCGGTTCATCCACAAGCAGGTGCGGAAGCTGGATTACCTGATCGTCGATGAGCTGCACGAGAACAAGGGTGCGGACACGGCCCAGGCCAACGCCGTCGGATCGCTGGCAGCGGCCGCTCGCAAGGTCGTCGCCATGACGGGGACGTTGATCGGGGGTTATGCCGAGCATCTGCGTCCGCTGCTGTTCCGACTGTCGCCCGGTTCGCTGGTCGGGGAAGGGTTCGCGTGGAACGAACCGATGCCCTTCAATGACAAATATGGCAGGATCGAGACGGTCATCACCGAACGTGAGAGCGGCGGATCGGAGAACAGCCAGTCGCGCGGCAGTTCGACCAACAAGGCTCGCTATTGCCGTCCGGGGATTATGCCGACGTTGTTCGGCGCGCACCTGATCGGCAACGCCGCCTTCCTGGGGCTGCAGGAGATGAACGCCGCGCTCCCCACGTTGCGGGAATACGTCGTTCCGATCGAAATGGACCCGCAACTTTCGGGGTGCTACGCGCAGGTCGACCAGGCCCTGCGTCAAGCGCTCAAGCAGATGCTCGCCCGCCACGACCGGCGCCTGCTGGGGACGATGCTGAACACGCTCATGGCCTATCCCGATCATCCGTTCGGCTGGGGCCACGTCGGCTATAAGGACCGGGGGAACCTGATCACCGTCGTCGAGCCGGACAACCTCGACCCGAACGTGATTCGTCCCAAGGAACGCTGGTTCCTCGATCTGGTTCAGCAGGAGGCCACACTCGGACGGCAGGTGTGGGGCTACGTGCAACTCAACGGCGAACGTGATGTCGAGCACCGACTGGCAGAACTGTTGAGGAAACGCGACTTCCGGGTGAAGGTCCTCAAGGCGGCGATCCCCCTGGCCCAGCGTGAAGAATGGATCGACACGAACTGCCAGGACGTGGACGTGGTGCTGTCGCATCCCCGGCTGGTCGAAACGGGGCTGGACCTGTTCAGCAAGAGTTATCTGGGCCACAACTTCTGTACGCTGGCGTTCTACGAGACGGGCTATGTTCTGCCCACGATGCGGCAGGCGTCGCGCCGGGCCTGGCGGCTGACGCAGCCCAAAGAGTGCAAGGTGTTCTACGCCTACTACCAGGGAACGATGCAAGAGAGGGCGATGGAGCTCATGGGCAAGAAGCTCCTCGCGGCCGAAGCCCTGGAGGGGAAGTTTTCGAGCGAGGGACTGGTGGCGATGGCCGGCGACGACGGCATCGAGATGGCGATGGCCAAGAGCCTGTCGGAGAACATGGACGAGTCCTCCGATCGGTCATGGCAGCAGGCGCTGGACGACGGGAGCAAACGCCCTGTCAGAAAATCCCGCTTGAAACCCCGGCATGAGCTGGTCGTCATCGAATAGCGACGGAAAGGAAACATCCCGTGAGATTCATTGCCATCATCTTTGTCATGCTGTTTCTGGTGTCGTCCGTGGTGGACTCCCTCGATGAAGCAGCCCGGCGGCAGAAACGTAGAAGGGGGAAGAAATGAACCTGCCCGAACTCGTGGAAGAATACGTTAAGAACCTCGACGCCACGACTGCCGATCAACATCGGGTGGTCGTGTCGCTCCTGGAGCGTTGTTTCGGTCAAGTCCCGGCGCTTGCCGAGTTGTTCGATCGGGCGTCGTGTGCCACATTCCATCACTGGCTGCAAACCGAGCCTTATGCCCACAGGTTCGGAAAGCCCCTGTATCGCTCGCCGGCCACGGTCAATCAGAAAATGGGGGTCGTACTCTCCTGGTGGGAAGACGCATTTGCGGAAGGACAGACGGATGCCCGGCCTCCCAGCGCCCGGGGACGGGGAAAGCTGCGGCTGAAGACGCCAAAGCGGTCGCCGCGGGCCTGGACGGAAGAGCAATTCCGGGACATCCTGCGGCATATCCAGGCCGCTCCCGAGCGTACCGAATGGAACCGCCATCACCTGGAGGCGCTGTTGCAGACGATCTATTACACCGGCGCCCGGATCACCGGGGTTCTGGCGTGCACCCTCGATCACCTGAGCGACTCGTATGTTTACCTGCCGGCCGAAGACTCCAAGACCGACGAAGAAAAACCCTGTCAGGTACCGGAATGGCTGGTCGAGCGGCTGCAGTCACTCTACCGGGAGCCGGGGGACGACCGAGTGTTCCCGGTCCCGTTCACCGTGCCGACGCTGCGGAGTCATCTGAAGCGTGTTCTGACCGCGGCCGGCCTGCCTGCGGGAAGGCGTGATCTGTTCCACAAAATCCGCAGGACGAGTGGGACCGCCGTCGCCAAAGGTGGCGGGCTGCCGGCGGCACAGGAGCATCTGGGGCATAGCGACCCGGCCACCACGCTGGCTTACGTGGACCAGACACAGACCGAAACGGACAAGCTGAAGTGGCTGGCCGATCTGAGGCGGTGAGATCGTGTCCTGACGACGCACCCGATGAGGAATTCAGCCGCGGCTGGCGAGGGCGACAATCGTCAAATACGGGTCGTTTCCCTCTGGCAGTGTGTGTTATCATGTCGAACAATTGACGTGCCGAATCGAGAGGATGACGGTGCTGTCATCAAGGATGATATCCGCAATGCAGATCAACGAACTGATCGAGAAGTTCCATTCGTGGAACTCACGGCACCGCGCACCGGCGACCGTCGCGTTCTACCGCGCACGGCTCAAGAAATTCTGCCAGGCTTACAACGCCCGCGATCTGGCGTCGCTGACGCCGCTGGAGATCGACGAGCATCTCGCCGCGGCAGGAACTGGCCTGTCCGACAGCACGCGGCATCATGATGCCGTGGCGCTGGAACGGCTCCAGAAGTTCGCGATTCAGAACAAGCTGCTCGACAAAGCGGTGTTCGGCATTCTGGAGAAACCGCGGGTGGGCCGGCGGGATCGGATACCGACCCCAGCCGAGACGGAAGCCATCCTGGCGCGGGCGTCTCCCGCATTCCGGCTAATCTACTCGGCGCTCCGGCAGTGCGGAGCCCGACCTGGGGAACTCTGCCGAGCGATGATCGCAGACATGGACCGCGTCAACCGGGTCATCACGTCGAAGCAGCACAAGACGGCTCGCAAAACGGGGCAGGCTCGGCGCATACCCATCGGCCGAAAGCTGGGGGAGATGCTCGACCAAGCCATCGGGACGCGGACGGAAGGCCAGGTATTCCTGACGCCAACAGGTCGGCCATGGCGCGTCGCGAATCTCAGTCGGACATATTCGCGGCTGCGGGACCTGGCCGGATTGCCGAAAGACCTCGTGCTGTATCTGGCCCGCCATGAATGCGGGACGAAGATTTGTCGCGAAAAGGGAATCGAATATGCCCGGCGGCTACTGGGGCACTCCAACATCAGCACGACCCAACGCTACATGCACCTGGACGACAATGAGTTGGCCGACGCCCAGGACCTGATAGAATGACGGGCCGGCAGAAGAAGTCCTATACTGCATTTCGGTGGCATGAACGTCACACCTCTGGAAAGGTGTAATGCTATGTCAAAACGCCAATTGACCTGGATCGTTGCGGTGGGAATCGCAATCACTGTCCCTCTGTTGTGTTCGTTGCTGCCCGCCGTCGCCGATGACCCGAAGTCGGCGGCATTGATGCAGACGTTGCCGCCCGACGGGGCGTGGGTCACGTTCAACGTGACTGTGAAGGTCAACGACCAGGAATTCGCGATGACGGGGACGGCTCGTTCAGTCGGGCAGGTGTTTCATGGTGGCAAAACCTGTCGATTTATTGAGTACGAACAAACCGTCGATGCCCCACCAGCGTTGAACATTCCGCAGCTCGGCAATCTGACGTGGCGTTTGCTCGTGCCGGAAGAGGAATTCGGTGAGGGAAAAGATCCCCTCAGCAAGGCAGACAAAACGTGGGTTAAGATCGATGCGATGCAACCAGAGGCGGTCGAATCTGTCGAGCTAAAGGACCCATTCTTTGCGATCCTTTTCCAAGGCCCCAAGAAAAATCTGAAGATCGACGACGCGAAAGAGAAAGTCATTTGGCAGCGGGGCGAACTGGAGTGCTCGGTCATCTCGGGACAGAACGACTTGGAAATCGGAGTCGTGAAGCTCAATATGACTCATCGTATCCTTCGGCATCATGACGTGCCGTTTGGGATCGCGGGAATGCAGCAAGAATTGAAAGTGTCGTTCGGTGGCCAAGACGAGAAAGTCGCTATCCGTGTGTCATTGCGAGACCACGGCAATGACGCGAAGGCCAAACTGCCTGATTTGCAGCCATGACCCCGACGTGAACGACGGCGGCTCTGTCCGGTTGACTGGAAATACGCGATCGTCCGGTTGGTCATCGCCCGATGGCAATTCCCTTCGATCCCGATACAATAGCAAAGGTTGATGCGTATTTGGCGTGATCGTTGATGTCAATGTTCTGTGGGAGCGACCCCCATCATGGATCGTACCGGGCACCGCTCGACTCGGCATCCGCTCACCCGCCGCGATTTGCTCCAGGCGGGATCGATCGGCCTGTTGGGGCTCTCCACGGCTGACGTGCTTGCCTGGCGGGCTCAAGCAATCGAAGGGGGACTAGCGGCGCCTCGTGCGCGGGCTGTCATCTTTCTCTTCCTCACCGGCGGGGCTTCGCAGCACGACACGTTCGACATGAAGCCGCGCGCGCCCGACGTCATCCGCGGCGAATTCAGCCCGATTGCCACCAACACACCCGGCATCGAGATCTGCGAGCATATGCCGCTGCTGGCCCAGCGCAGCCATCTCTGGTCGCTGTGCCGCTCACTGTCGCACAAGGACAATGGGCACGACACTGGTACGTACCTGATGCTCACCGGTCGTTCGGAAATCCCTTCGACGTTCCGGTCGAGCCGACCGCAATCGGTTGATTTCCCGTCGATCGCCGCCATCGCCGGATATGCGACCGATCGCCGCAACAATCTGCCCAAAAGCGCCGTGCTTCCGGAGAAGATCTACCACTCCAATACGGGGGTTTATCCGGGACAGTTCGCCGGACTATTGGGCTCGCAGCACGAGCCGTGGATCATCGAGGCCACCGACAAGCCGCACGCCTATCATTCCTATTCCGGCGCGTTTCCGACGTACCTTTTCAATCTGCACAAAGGGGAACCGTCGGATAAGCTGAACTGGCGTTTTGAAGTGCCGAACATCTCATTTCCCGATGGGGTCTTCGAACCGCGGTTCCGCGAACGCATGGAATTGCTGAACGTCGTCGAAGACCAGCGCCGACAATTGCATGAGCGTGGCGCGCGTGGAGGGTACGATGCCTCCCGACAATCGGCCATCTCGCTGATGGCCGACCCCAAAATCCGCCAAGCCATCGACGTGCGCTCGGCCGATCCGAAGGTCCTGGAGCGCTACGGCGACAACTCGTTCGGCTGGTCGCTGCTGATGGCCCGGAGGCTGGTCGAAGTCGGCGTGAACATGGTGCAGGTGAACATGGGGAACTTCGGGAGCTGGGACCTGCACGGAAATAACTTTCCGTGCCTTAAGAATTATCTGTTTCCTCCCACCGATCGGGCCGTTGCGGCTCTCTTGGACGATCTGCAGGAAAGCGGCCTCCTGGATGACACAATGGTCGTAATGGCTGGAGAGTTCGGCCGCACGCCGCGGATCACGCATATTGCAACGACGATCTACAAGTACCCGGGGCGCGATCACTGGGGGCCCCTGCAGACGGCGTGGTTTGCCGGAGGTGGTGTGGCTGGGGGCCGCGTCATCGGCTCGTCCGATGCGATTGGCGCGTACCCCGCCTCGGCTGTACAAACGCCCGAGAACTTTGCCGCCACGATTTATCACGCGCTGGGAGTTCCGCGCGACGCCGTGTGGCACGACGTAACCGGCCGGCCGAATCACGTCTACATGGCGGATCCCATCGACGGGCTGTTCGGGTAGCATCACGAAACGCAACCCGCTCGCCGGTGAGCCGGTTGAGGGGAGAATGAGTCCTATACAACACGACAGTCGGACGGCGGCTTCGGCACGTCTCGACCGTTCTTGAATCTTTCCGCCAAGGGCGTTTCGTGGAGCACCTGTGGCCAGTTACGCACGTTTCACTGATCGAGCACGCAAGTTGATGAGACTTGCAAACGAGCAGGCGGTGCGACTCCACCACCAACAGCTCGACGTCGAGCACGTATTGCTGGGCCTGATTGCCGAAGGTTCCGGGGTTGCGGCGAATATCCTCAAGCAATTGGGGGCCGATTTCGAGAGCTGCCGGCTGCAAGTTGAAAAGCTGGCCCCCCCAACTGCCTCCCGACAATCGAACAGAAGGAGAATTGCCTCTGGGATCCCGCGTAACGCAACTTATCGAGACGTCCCTTCAGGAAGCCAAGATGCTCGGTCACAGTTATGTCGGTACCGAACACTTGCTTCTTGGAATCACTCGGCAGCACGGGATTGCCGCGCAAGCACTGGCCAACCTCGGCCTGAAACCAGAAGACATTCGCCACGAGGTTCTGAATCTGCTCGGGCATTTCGTCGACGCCTGGCCACTGCCGGGCGGCGTCACGTAATCACAATTCATTGTCCCACGGATGCCCCCCTTTCCGCTCCCCTCCCTCTGGCCGCCGCGGTAGAATGGGGGGACGAAATGGCCGCCTCCCGGTCTTGATCCCAGGCTATCCCGCTTGCGCAGAGAAATTCTTCGGACTCGCGGCATTGGTAGTGGCCGCAATCGGCGTGAGTGACGCCCTGAATGGACACTGGGAAGCCCTCGGGGCGGATGTGCGCGGGATGGTCGCGTTCTTCGGCATCGCGTGGCGATATCGCCTCCGGACGTAAAGACATTCGCAACACCCCGATCATCAACCACATTGACCGACCACTCCGGCCAATTCGGTTGCTCACCCCGAGAGTGCGGTTGGCGCTCGAAATGTAGCCCGACCATTGACGAAAGGTCGTTGACAAATAAGACGACACGTCCACATTCACGATCAAGGCCGGGCGGGGATCGCTGGCGACCGTACAGAAAAGGAGTCTCAAAGCGTGCAATCCACCCGAGGCCGCTGGCTTGGGCTACTCCTTCTGCGATCTTGCAGCCATAAGGGAGAGATGACCTGCCAATTCCAACGCACCGAATGCGGACGCGTTGTAGTCCAGCGATGGATTTCTCTTGCCCGACAAAATGGCCTGCAGCACTGCCTCGGCACACCGCCGGCTCTCCTCGTCATGACGCCCCAGGGCGACCCAGCCCGAGTAGACCAGGCCGTTGCCCCAAGGACCACGTCCCTTGTATTTATCGTTTGTGCCATCGATGAAGTTTGCGAACCGCGGGTCGTCGACGGAACCGTCCCAGATCGTGCGGGTCCAGAGCCGTGCCAATCCCTGGACATCATCCCGGGTGAAAACAATGCCGGCTTCATGAAGGTCGACGACGGCGCGCGGGATCCGGTTCGCGTGCGCCGTGTCCCAGGGCAAGTGATCCCCCCCTTTTTTCCCCTGATCCCAGATCAGACCGTCCCCCAACCGTGTGAATCGATTGCGCAACCCCGCGGCGAGACCGCGGGCAAACAGAGCATATTTCGGATCGGCATGAACCTGAGCGACATCGCCGACGATCGTCAGCAGCAGGACCGTTTTGTCATTGATGCACCGTGTGCGGTCATCAGCGTCGCCGAGAAACCCGTCCCGGCCTTTGCGATAGTCGACGTGCTTGTCGACAATATCATTACGCGCAAACTCAAGGATTTTCGTTGCGCGTGGACCGTATCGCTGACGCAGCCCTGGGTCCCGGAGCACGATTCGTGCGGTCCGCGACAGCTCCGTTGTCCCCTGAAAGTCCCAGAGTTGGTAGCTGATCGGCTGGTCGGCATAAGGAGATTTCCAGCTCGCGGGCCAGTTCCGGCAGCCGTCCCGATCGAGGATGGTGGCCTTGGACACGATCGTCTCCTCCCAACTCAGGGCACGTTCCAGGTAGGCGACATCGCCGGTTGCCTCGAAGGTGCACAACGTAGCGTCCAGGACGTATTGAAACGTGTAGTAATTTGCGTCGACGTTGCCACCTTCGGCCATTTGGTCAAAAAGGGCACGATGTTCGACAAAAGTTCTGTCGTAGACGGCCTGCCAGCGTGCAACTTCTGGGGGCGCGGCAGCAACCTGGTCGGCACCGATCACCGCAACAAGTCCGAGCCGTAGGAAAAACGCAATCGCGATACGGTGTGGCACTCGGCGAGCAGAGATCGACCGATGCTCCAAACCAGGATCGGTCCCCCGAATTCCTCGTCCGGACATGGCTTATCTCTCTGAGTCGCGGATGCGTACTCTTGATGAATTCCGGAGACTCGGGCTTGGCGAAGCGGGTAGGTCGCTGAAATCAGGGCCTCTGGGAACCGAACCCGGTACCAACAATCGCAATCTTACGTTGAAACAAACCAAACCCGCAACGGTCGACGCCAGGAGGTTAAGCCACCCCGAGATTGAGCGCCGCCCAGAGATTTGCGTACCAGCCGATGACGTTGCCGATTGGATCTGGGCCCTTAGACCTCGTCCAGGGGATCGGATGGTAGAACGAATCCGCCATCTCCCAAGTGTCCGACTCGGGAGATTGACTCTATTCCACAACACGCCGACCCGAAGCTCAGCGGATACTCCACCATCACCGTGACCAGGGCCACGGTAATCCAGAATCCGACGCTGGGTTTCTTGCGGGCGGTCATGGCCTGCCCAAACGTTGAAGCATGTCGCAGATCAGGAAGAGAATGACCGCCAAAGTTGTCAATCCAGCCATCACCCATCGCGCCTGCCGGGAAGGCCTTGGCGGCGGGAATTCGAGAAAATCCCAGTCTGACTTGCGTCGTTCGCTCATGCCGCATTTTAGCCGCGGGGAGGCGGGGGAGGGAAGATCGGCCCGAAGTCGCTGAGGGCGCGAGACCGAGAATCAAGGGTTTCACAAATGGCTGGGATTCAATCTGTCAGTCGCCAACGGTAGACTAGGGGTAGGTCAATCCCCGCGAAGTCCGAACGCATGATTTCTCATCCCCGCCGATGTCCGATCTGGTCCGCCACCCCACTGCGGCTTTTCATCATGGCGCTCGTGCTCTTTCAAGCGGAAACAGCGGCAGGCAATCCTGCCGACGACGTGTCAGATGAGGACTCGTCGCTGCCGGAGCGGCAGCCGGAGATCGCCGACCTAACCGTCTACCACTGGATTTTTGGTTATGACCCCAATGGCGCGCCACAAGAGCAGCTTGAGACGCTCCTGGAGCAGAAGATCGCAGTCGTCGATCGGGTTTGCGCACTGAAGGACACTCAGAAACAGACGCTTCTGCTCGCGGGCCGCGGCGACAACAAGCGGATCATGGATCGCTTTGAGAAAATCGAAATGCAATTTCAACTCGTTAAGAATGATCCCGACAAAGTTAATGCACTGGAGCGAGAGGTTGAACCGTTCACGCGTGGCTCAAGGCCGGGATTTCGCAACGACGGTTCTCTTTTCGTGAAGACCCTGGAAAGAACTCTGACGGCTGATCAGTTCGCCAGATACGAACCACTTCGAGCGGTGTATCGCGAAGGAGGCGTAGTTTACACGTTTCTTAACGCATCGCACGAAGTGCTGTCGATCGACCTGTGCGAAACTGCATTCGCGGACGACGGTTTGGCGACTCTGAGCAATTTGCCAGGACTGCAACGGCTCTTTCTTGGCGTCACGCAGGTCACCGACGCCGGGTTGGTTCATTTGAAGAGGTTGACCGAGCTGCGGGATCTTGGTCTATCGAGCACGCGGGTGACCGATACGGGGCTGACGAACTTGAGGGAACTGACAAAACTAAAATGGCTCGCGCTTGCCGGCACCCAAGTTACTGATGCGGGATTAGCCCACCTGAGCGGGCTAACCAGCTTGAAAGTGATCTCGCTTAAAGGCACTCAAGTCACCGATGACGGAATCGCCAAACTGAAGCGGGCATTGCCGGGATTGAAAGTGCAGCGATGAAACAGGTCGTCGCGCGTTCGTGCGGTTCGTTTGTAGGCGTGTGACCCACAGTTACATTGCGCCGCGCCTGGGGTAGTGGTAGACTTTGATTTCGACGGAATGTCTTGGATGGCGACGTAAGTGTGGAATGAATTGTGATCCTCACTCCATTTTTATTGCGTCCCGAAACGAAAACCGGGCTTACCTATTTGGGAAAGAATAAACAAAACGTACGCAATCACTGCTGCGCATAGGAGCGCGACGGATAAAACCACCACGAGAATTACGAGCAAAGCTCGGTGGCCGCCGCTCTTCAACGCTTCGCTGTCCCGAAGAATCTTCTTTATGCCGATGGCCGGTCCGACGATCAGCCCGATTACAAAGTACGGGACTGTGTAAAAGACAATCTTAATCAAAATGAGTTCCGTGATGGCCAGTAAGACGCCGACCATGAAATAGACAGACCCGACGATCGCCAATAACGAGAAATCAGGTTCATTGAGCCAGGAGGGACGTGGCGGATTTTTGGGCTGGTCGTCCATGTCATTGCGCGCCGCTTCCAATCGCTTCGGCGGAAGCGGGTCGGCGGGCGGCGGAATGGGGGGTTCGTCACTCATGCCAGCGATCATACCCGCGGTGGCGTGGGGGCGGGAAGGGCGAATTGTGACTGGGATTCACGGTCCGAGCCGCGCGCGGTAGACTCCCGGCATGACCACTTCGGTGAACCCGATACCTGCGACGGACACGCCCCCTCGTCCGGCACGATGGATTCCGTTATCGCTGCGAATGTACATGGCGATAATTGCAATTCTCGGCACCACCAGCGCCATCTGGCTGGGTCTGCGAATCTATCACCACGAGTCGGCGATTGCCGAAATCGAGCGTGCCGGCGGAAAGGTCGATCGCGTTCCGGCCGGTCCTGCCTGGCTGCGTCGTTTGCCGGGAGGAGAGTGGCCGACAAGGGCGTTCGAGCATGTCGCCCAGGTCGATCTCCCCGGATCGCAGATCACCGACGACGGGTTGGAAGCGCTGACCGTCCTGACCGGCATCAGAATCCTTTATCTGGATGGTACGCAAATTACTGACAAGGGCCTCAAGCACCTGGCGCGTCTCGATCAGCTCGAAGTTCTTGGGTTGCGAGGGACGCGGATCTCCGACAAGGGACTGGTGGAATTGAAGGGTTTGCCAAAGCTTCGCTATTTGTGGCTGGAGGTCACGAAGATTTCCGATTCCGGCCTGACGCACATCGGCGGAATAGGCACGCTTGAGTATCTGAGCCTCTCTTGCACCGCTGTCTCAGACGCCGGCTTGAACCAACTTCGAGGTCTTTCACGACTTGAGTATCTGATTCTCGGTCAGACGCGAGTGACTGGCGAAGGGATCACATTCGCAAAGCAGTTCCCTCGACTGCATGACCTCAATATGTCTTCGACTCCGTTCACCGACAGCGGACTGCAATCGCTGACCGGAATGACCGTTCTCTGGGGCCTGAATCTCGGCAAAACGCAAATCACTGACGAAGGCTTGAGGCTGCTGCCGTCCCTCGACAGTCTGGCATACGTTTCTCTGAGCGAGACACAGATCACTGACGACGGGCTGAAGCATTTGGCCACCCTCGACAGCCTCGAAGATGTACGGCTCGACAAGACGCCGATCACTGATGCAGGTTTGATCGAATTGCAGCGGTTGCCAAAACTGCGCACCCTGTCGCTGGAAAACACGCAAATTACCGATTCCGGGCTGGCACATCTTGCCCGGATGACAAAGCTGCAATGGCTCGACCTGGCCTTTACTCACGTCACGGACGACGGGTTGAAGCAATTGCTGGAACTTCAGAACCTCGAACATGTTTCGCTCATCGGCACTCAGGTAGGCGACCTCGGCGTCGAAACGCTGAGAAAATTTCCACAATTGAACACGCTCAGCCTTTGCTTGACACAGGTGACGGATGCGGGCCTGTTGCGCTTAAGCAACTTGCGCGGTCTTCGGGTGTTGGCCGTGAACGATACGATCATTACCGACAGCGGCTTGGCCGTCGTCGAGGGGCTGCCGAACCTGACATCACTCAACATTGCCCGAACGCAGATCAGCGACGCCGGCCTCGCGCATCTCCGAGGACTCAACAAGCTGGAGTTACTGGAAGCGTCCGGGACACCAATCAGTGATGCCGGTTTGCAGCATTTGGTCCCATTGACCAGCCTTGCAAGCGTGTCGCTTGACGATACTCATGTCACCGACGCCGGCCTCAAGCAACTTCGGCAACTGCCGCAGATTTGGACACTGAACCTGCACGGCACTGGTGTGACTGACGCCGGGCTTTCCGAGCTGAAAGGGCTGGCCAACCTGCGTGACCTCAATCTCTCGGGAACGCATGTGAACGACGCGGGAGTCGCCGACCTGAAACGGGCACTGTCGGGGTTGAAGATCGCCAGATGACCCACAGTCATTGTCCCACGACGCCTGAATTCTCTTTCCGGCTCTGATCTCGCCAAGGTAGAATTGGCTGATCGACACTGGTCAGAATTGCCGATCCCGAACTGCACTTCCGCGCGCGAGACGAGCATGAAACATTCCTTCATTTTGCTGGTCGTTCTTGCTGGCTGTGGCCACAGCGATGTCTCTCCCGTCATCCCCGTTCCCACCGAGCAACCGCTCCGCATTTTGTTTTACGGAGATGTCGACACTCGCCAGGACGACGGCAGTTATGTGGACGCCGATTACTTCTACCAGGCGACGGGGGTGATTCCAGGTGAGCCGAGCGAACTAAGTCGTCACCTGAAGGGTAAGCCCATTACGGTAACTCTGATTTCGGCCACGCGGGACTCGGCTGCCATTCGTGTCGGATACGGCGACGAAAGCCGTGAGGTGACGATCGGCCGGAACTCGGCAACGGAGGTGCTGTTCGACGCAGGTGCGGTGAAAATCTCGATTTCATTGAGAACAACGTCACTTGCGCCCTTCGCTACGGATGACCCGATCTTTAACTCACCTGTTGTGGCCCACAAAATTGACAACGGGATCTCCCCTGTGCCGATTAAGCAGCACAAAGTGCTTTCAAGGAGAGAAGTCACGCCGGATCAAGCGCGCCGCCTACGGAATGTGCTCACCGGAAGTCAATATTTGGCCTTAGATGGGGCTATGTGTTTTGAGCCAGGCCTAGAATTTGTGTATGGGACCGGTGACGACGCCATACACGTCGTCGTCTGCCTCGAATGCTGCAAAATCCACATTGCGACGGCCGACGAAAAGAACTTCGACATCTACTATGGGTTGAACAAGGCCGGCGTCGCAGAATTCAAGGCGCTGTACACGGAGATATTCTGATCCCGGCGACAATGTTCACGTCGCAGCGCATCGGGCGCGACCCCACAGGTTTCCGATGCCACGATACGGCCAAGCGACATGTTCGGCGTGATCGTGTGTTTGGCATTCACCGAGCGAGTCACGGGCGGTAGACTGACGGCATGCTTGGCCCCGCAACATCCGCTCTCCTGACGACCGACAAGCCGCCGCGTCCCAGGCGCTGGATTCCACTGTCGTTGCGGATGTTCGTCGTGCTGCTTGTCCTGGGTGGCGTCGCTGGTGCATTCTGGGTGAGGACCTGTATTCGTGAACGCCGAGCAATTGCACAGCTTAAGGAAGTCGGGGCCGAGGTTCAGCAACGGTTTGTCGGACCCAGATGGATGACTTGGAGCACGCTTCTGCCCGACCCGGATTGGTGCACGCGTGCTTGGGGCGTGAAATTGCACGAGGAGGAATCGGCTGGCTCACAGTTAGCCCTTATTTCAGAACTGCCGTATTTGGAAATGGTTTCTCTCAAAGATGTCCCGGTGGCTGGCGACAACCTGAGACTGCTGACGTCATGCAGTAAGCTGCGGGTCCTCGAGCTCAATGGAACGGGCGTCAACGACGACGCTCTGGCATTTTTACCGATGCATACATCTCTGGAAAGAATATATCTTTCGGGAACGGCGATCGGAGATCGGGGGCTCGCCCAGCTTGCCCTTCTGCCAAATTTGAAGATTCTGACGATTGACGGAACACTTGTCACGGACGAGTGCACCCACAGCCTGTGTGCAATCAACGGTCTGGAAAAATTGACAATGTGCGGAACACAGATTCATGACGTCGCGGCGGCTCGCCTGCGTCGCCTGACCCGCCTGCGCCGACTTCGGCTTGCTGGAACGCAAATCACAGACGATTGCATGCGGGAGCTTTCGGAGTTGCGATCACTGGAAGTTTTGGATTTGTCGGGAACCAGAATTACGGGTCGTGGGATCGCTAACCTGGGCAGGTTGCCGCATTTGCAGTGCTTGAGTTTGAGGAAGACGACCCTAAACGATCACGACACGGCTGATGTGGCTTCCTTGAAAGGCTTGCGAATGCTCGAAATCGGCGAGACAGCGATCACTGCCAACGGCGCAGAACGCCTTCGGGAAGCGCTGCCACTGTGCCACGTGGACAACGCTTTCAACTTGTCGATCCGAATACGGCAAGGCCACGCCGGCTATTGGACCTGGCAACAGAACTGGGAAGGAGAGGAAGACATCTCCCCATGATCCGAGTTGCGCGGGCGCGGGCTGGTAATTTGTGTGCGGTTGATCGGAAGTTACGATCCCATCGCGTCAAAGGCGGGCTACCGCCCCGCCCCTCTAACCCTTCTGGAATCACTATCCTACCACCTCCACTTGCGCACGGACCAATTCTATGCGAGTCGGTGCCCGCCTGAACTCCAACTGGCAACGACCGCACCGGAGGTTCTATCGGGCAAAATGAGCCGACCCATGCCGATCGGCGAAACCAAGTCTCGCCTGCCGGGCGTGACATACGGGGAGGCGGCCTTTGCGAACTGGCGCCGATCGCTCGGGCAAAACGTGTGCCGATGACGCGCCTGTCAGCTTGCGGAAACAGCCTGCGCCCGAGATCCCTATCGGCAAAAGCGAACTACTTTCCCGCCGGGGCTTTGCCAGCGGGAACGAGCGCACGCTGCGCGAGCGCTCGATCACGGGGACCTGCTTGCCGGCGACTTTAATGGGCGAAGTCGAGACCTTTATCCTCTGGTGGAGTTCCCAGCATTTTGAAATTAAATTTGTTGTCACCGTGCGGAGTCACTTGTCCCATCAGGGCGCCGCCCCCCGTTTGCTCCAGTGCCAAAACATTATGATCGACGATATATTTTCCGCTCAACTCTTGGGGCTTCTGCTTGGGGGCCGAGAACGTCCAGTGGAACGTCTGGTCTTCCCCAAGAGTCAATTGGAATTGCGATCCATCCTCGCGAGAGGCTTTCCACGATCCGAGTAATATCTGGGGGTCGATCGGCGGTCCGCTGGGGATTGAAGTTTGGTTGGGATTGGCCTTGGGACCGGGCGTAGCCGCAGAGTCACTGGGCGGTTGCGGTACCGGCCCGGGGCCAGTCGTTCCACCAGGCACAGCATTCGCCGGTGGTCTGATCATCCTCAACAGGTCCGCGGCAACTTTGTCGTTGGAGACCAACTGCGTCACGCTCTCAAGTTGCCGGGCCGCCGCATCGGTGTGGCCAGCCGTCATATAATTGTAGGCCAAAACGAAATGGCCCGCCGGTTCGCCCGGATGAGCTCGCACGGAAGATTCCAGCGCGCGGAGCTGAGAGGTATAGACCGAAATGTCGGGATAAAGTTTGCTCATGGTCGTCCAATCCCAACCGGGACCGACTGCCAGCAACGAATGGAGCACCGCGGCACTCTGTTGATAATCTCCTTTGGCGAATAGCACCAAGGCACGAAATTCATGCAACACGGCGTCGGTTGGAAATTGTGCGACGGCCTTGTTTGTGATTTCGAGGGACGAATCGTAATCGCCCTGCTTGAATGCTGCGATAGCCGCGTTCAGCATATCGTCGGCAGGGCTCGCCACACCAGTCGAGGGGGAAGCGGAATTGTAATTGACGGGGATCGGTTGCGCGTAACTGTATCCGCCGCCATACCCGCCACCGCCAAACCCGCCGCAGCCGCCGCCCCCGCAGTACGGATTGTTGTATCCGAGGTAGCCGCTGCCATAGCCCATGGAGCCCATGCCCCAGCCCCCCATGCCCCAGCCCATGGGACTGAACATGCCCCCCATCAGCCCGTAACCCAATCCCATCCCGAGTCCGAAGCCAAGGCCGCCTCCGAACCCATAGCCAAAACCTCCGTATCCAAACGGCCCATAACCGAATCCTCGTCCGTAGCCGCCATACCCTCCGTAGCCGCCATATCCGCCCCAATATCCGTGATAGAGCCCGGGGTGACCGGCATAGCTGGGACGATAATTACTATTCGCGAGGTTGACGGTGCGGTTGCCGACGTTAACTTGATTGCGGGTAACGGCTCCCTGATTGACGGCCGAGCGGTTGACGCCGCCTCCGATTCCCGTTCCAGCGCGATTAGCGCCGACTGCGGCATTGGTGCGAGCCGTGGAATTCTGGGATTGGCGGTACGTGAAGCCTGGGTGCGCGGTCGCCGCGGCGCCGGCGTTCGTTCGGCCGCCGCCAGCAGTTCCCGCGGACGCTCCGCCGCCAAGGTTGCCGAACTGGCCAAGCTGGCCGCCGCCGAAACCAAGCTGGCCGCCGCCGGCGCCCAGGTTGATCTGACCGCCGCCGCCAAATCCCAAACCACCTTGGCCGCCGCCGCCTATGCCAAGGCCCCCACCACCCAGGGCGCCAAGACCGCCACCGAGCCCGCCAATGCCGCCACCCAGGGCACCCAGGGCACCCAGGGCACCGCCGCCAAGAGCGCCGAGGGCACCTAGCGCACCCAGCGCACCCAGCGCGCCGCCAAATTGGAAGCCACCGAGGGCTTGCGGACCACCGACGTTCAAGCCCAGGCCTGGCGCCGTGCCAAAGATGCTTAGGGAGTTCTGGACCTGGCTCTGGTTAAAGGCATTCGGAATCGGGATGACGAGATCGGCCACGGGATAGACACGAATGACTTTCTCCGTAACCGCCCGCGTACCCGTCGTGAATTCGATGTAGTCACGGCGAACCAGGTAGGTGCCGTTGACCTGGCCGGAGAGCAGACGCAGGATCGTTCCCAGGCTGACGTTGCTCATCCTGGGCAGACCGACCGGCAGGTCTTCCACGTTGTCCACATTATCGGCTTTGAATGCCGCGGTGTCGATCAGGATGGTCACATCATAGCGATCGCTCAGGAACTCGAGAGCATCCTTCAAGGGCGTGTTCTTATCGATGCCTTTATCCAGCGACACC
>Ga0207022_10002_pt1 | contig 79946 bp, 86 predicted proteins | sample Alteio_BWMinCont_46_FD_153307 | JGI IMG/M metagenome (GOLD analysis project Ga0207022, IMG submission 153307) | Enriched cells from forest soil in Barre Woods Harvard Forest LTER site, Petersham, Massachusetts, United States -... | ecosystem: Environmental > Terrestrial > Soil > Temperate forest >... | reverse complement strand
TACGAAACCCGCCCCATACAACCGATTCCAGATGAGAACGGCAACAGAAAACCGGACGGGAATCCAGATTTGGATAAAGAATTGGTGATATACAAGGCCGCCGCCGGTTTATCCAGCTTGGCCAGAGATAAGTGGGAAATACGGCATTTCGGTCGCAAGCTTTTTGAAACACATCCCTTGGCAGAAGCAGACAAGGAGCAAAAGCAGAGCGGAGGACCGATCTATAATGCCTGTGTCGCGTTACAGGAACTCTATGAACAGCCGGCGGTCAGCGTTATGCCTGAAAATCACAAATTGATACAAACAATAGACGCCATTTACGATGGATTAGAGAAAATGGAGAAGGCAATGCGGCGCTCCGGCCTGAGTAATGCGCTGGCAAGTTCGCTGACCCGTTGAGTGCGCTGCTGACAAAACTGAAGATGGGGGAATAATAACTAGATGACCACCACCCCCAGCAAAATCAATCTCGGCAGCGGCAAGGATTTCCGGGCGGATTGCCTTAATATCGACATCAGCACGCAATGGTCGCCCGATATTGTGGCCGATATGGGCAAGCCCCTGCCCGCCACACAAACATTCACCACGCGGCGCTTTGGGGCGGTCATCCTTGCTCAGGAGGGCTTTGACGAAATCATCGCCATCGACGTGTTGGAACATATCCCCGATCTCGTCACCGCCATGACCAATTGCCTGGGGCTGCTGCGCATCGGCGGGATGTTTAACATCGTCGTGCCTTACGATTTATCCTACGGCGCCTGGCAGGATCCGACCCACTTGCGCGCGTTCAACGAACGCAGCTGGCTCTATTATACCGACTGGTTCTGGTATCTCGGCTGGCAGACGCATCGCTTCGCGATCAAGCAGCGTGAATTTTCCCTAAGTCCGCTGGGCCTGGAAATGTCGGGCGCCGGGCAGAAAAACGATGTCATTTTGCGCACGCCGCGGGCAGTCGATGCGATGAAAGTAGTGCTTGAAAAAATTCCCCTGAGTGAACAGGACAGGCAGGCGCTGAAACAGTTCACGCCGGCAGGCAGTCCAGTGCCCGCTTAAGCAGCGGCACCTGCGACATGCTGCTGAAACGCTCAAAGCCCGCGGCCGCCAGCCGGGCGCGTTCGCTAGCATTGTCCAGCAGCTGTAAACAGGTGTCCGCTAAATCGTCATAGGGCGCAAAGGCGACGCCGGCCTTGAGCTGCGCTTCGAGCGCTTCGTCGTACCCGCTCTCGGATACCACGCATTTGCGGTTGGCCAAGAGGTACGACACGCGCACGATCTCGAAGACCTGCGCCTCATAGAAATGCAGGTTCAATACCAGTTTCGCGCGCGCGATGAACGCGTCGCGTTGCTCGCCGTAGATGTTGAAAGGAGCGACGACGTTTTTGCCGCGGCGCGCTATCCGCTCAAGCACGGCGTAGCGCCGCGGATTCATCGAGCCGACGAACAGCACGTCGATGTCTTCCGCCGCCTTCGGGATGCGCGTCAGCCCCGGCATGTAGCCGATGCCGCACAGCGCCGCCGTAACGCCGTAGGCCTTCAGCTCGGCGATGTTGCGCTCGCTGTAATCCCACACCGGATAACGCCTGAGCAGGTCGATATAGCCGGACTTGAGCCAGGGCGAATCGCGCTGCACCTGTTCGAGGTTATAGAGAATAAGTTCCGGCGACAGCGGCTCGCTCAACCGCGGCAGCAGGTTGGCGCCCAGCGTGACGGCGCGGCCCCGGATATGCGCCGGATCGGTGACGACGGGCGCGTCGAAACCCAACGCCGCAAATGCCTCGCGCAAGGCCAGCGCCGCCTCCTCGAAGCAGCGGCTATGAAGGTAGCCGGGCGGCGAGACGATCCAGATGGAAAAAGGGCCGGACATGGACGATAATCGTAGTTAACAGTTGACAGTTGACAGTAGTCAGATAGAAAATGCGTCCCTTCTGTTAACTGTCAACGGATAACTGTCAACCGTTAACTGATGTGGGGCATTAGCTCAGCTGGTAGAGCGCTACGATGGCATTGTAGAGGTCAGGAGTTCGACTCTCCTATGCTCCACCATCCGCCTTCGCTCATTTTGGCAAAGCCAAAATGTAGCTACGGTGCGACTGCGCCTGAGCGTGCGAAGCGGATGCCACGCCGTAGCCCACTTGGGCGAAGGTGGGCCAGTTGCCGCAAGCTACGGCTAGGCAGACCGCCCGTAAGTCAGCCGAAGCTTTAGCGAGGTAGCGTAGGGAGACCGCTGCAACATCTGCGATATGTTTACTTCCTTGAACCGAGCCATGGCAATATATCACTATACGGGGGGTTAGCTCAGCGGTTAGAGCAGGGCGCTCATAACGCCTTGGTCGTGGGTTCAAGTCCCTCACCCCCCACCACCCGCCTCTTTGCCCGGATTAAGCCCGAGTGAAGGCTTCCCGCTAAACCATAATCGTAAGCAGAAACTGCCGCACCTGTTCGTATTCGGCGCGGATATTTTCAAGCATCGTGTTTTTGGCTTCCACAGGAGCGCGATCGTCATTTTGCGCTTTTTTGCACAGGTCGCCGAGTTTTTTCGCTCCCAGATTGAGGGACGTGCCGCGAAGCGAATGCGCATGAAGGTGCCAGACATCCGCCATGGTGGGGGCGATGTTTTCCTGCAGGGACTTCAGCCCCTTCTCGAAGGAACTCAAAAACTCACGAAAAAGCTCCTGTTCCATGGCGGTATCGCCGCCGGTCATGCCGCGGAAATTGGTCAAGTCGACGGGTTCTTCCATAAGCATCCTCTGTTTTCATGATTAGCAGCACATCCATAATAATCGGTAAAGGGCATGGCGCTGCCGGAATCTTTTTATCCAACCTGCCCGTCCATGCGGAAGGGGAACGGAACATTTCGCCCCTTCATCCCTCCGTCTTGCGCCGGTGCTGCTGGCCGGCGATTTCGTCCATGAGGATAGTTTCCTTGCGCTGCTCTTCCTCGTCGGCGCGATGCTTGGCGTTTTCCTGCGCGATCTCGAATTTTTTCAGCTCGCCGTAGGCTTCGGTGATTTCCTCGTTGAGTTTTTTCATCTGCTGGTCGAGCGAGCGGATTTCCTGGGCGATGTCGTCCTGGCGCTTTTGCATCCGCTTGGCGAAATCGCCGAAAAAACCGGACATCTCGACCTGCTTTTTCGCCAGCTGCATTTCATGCTCCAGCTCTTTCTGCAGATTGGCCGACGCAAGCTGCAACTGGCTTTTCTGATTTTCGAGCGAACTCATCCTGCGGCGCAGATCGTCGAGCGTGCGCTTGTGGAGCTTGATGAGAGTAGCGAGGCCTTTCATAGATGGTCATTGGTAATTAGAGTTTTGGTAATTGGAAAAAATTAATTATCAATTCTAATTACCAATTACCGAAATTCCAATTACTATCCCTTCGCCCCCCGCCAATTCTTGATGTTAAGCGCCGCCGCCAGCTCGTCGTAACCCTGGTCGAGAGTGGTTTTCTCATCCTTGCGCTGGCGCAGGAAATTTTCGAGCGCGGGATAATATTGTATGGCCTGGTCGACTTCCGGGCTGGTGCCTTTGCGGTAGGCGCCGAGGCGGATCATCTCGGCCATGTCTTCATAGATGGACAATAAATTGCGTGCCACCTGCACCAGCGCATTTTCCTGCTCGCTGTTGCAATCGGGCATGGTGCGCGACACGCTTTTTAAAACATTGACCGCGGGGAAACGGCCGCGCTGCGCGATGGCGCGGTCGAGCACGATGTGGCCGTCGAGGATGCCGCGCACGGCGTCGGAAATCGGCTCGTTGGTGTCATCGCCTTCGACCAGCACGGTGAAGAGTCCGGTGATCGACCCCTGCCCTTTTTTGCCCGGCCCGGCGCGTTCCAGTAATTTCGGTAGTTCGGCGAATACTGTCGGCGTGTAGCCTTTGCTGGTCGGCGGTTCACCCGCTGATAATCCAATTTCGCGCTGCGCCATGGCGAAGCGGGTGACGCTATCCATCAGGCATAAAACATCCTTGCCCGAATCGCGGAAATATTCAGCCACGCTCATGGCAAGATACGCGGCCTGGCGACGCAGCAACGCATATTCGGCGGAGGTGGCGACGACGATGACCGAGCGTTTCAATCCCTCCTCGCCCAGATCGTCCTCGATGAATTCCTGCAACTCGCGTGAGCGCTCGCCGATCAATCCGATGACGTTGACGTCGGCCTGCGAATTTCTCGCCAGCATCGACATGACGATGGATTTGCCGACGCCGGAGCCGGAGAAAATGCCCATGCGCTGGCCGCGGCAGCAGGTGAGGAACGTATTGATGCTGCGCATCCCGACATTGAGCTTGCCGCGCACGCGGCTGCGGCTATGCGCTTCCGGCGGCCGGTTGCGCAGCGGATAGGGCACCCCCCCCTTGGGCAGCGGCCCTTTGCCATCAATCGGCTCGCCCATGGCATTGATGACCCGGCCCAGCCAGGCGTCGCACGGGTGGCTGAGCGAAGCGGTTTCCTCCAATATGACCCTGGCGCCGGGGCCTATGCCCTCCAGGCCGGCAAACGGCATCAATAGGGCCTTGTGGTCGCGGAAACCCACGACTTCCGCCAATACTTCCGGGCTTTTGCCCTGCAAGTCCTTCTGTCCCATAATGCGGCAGCGCGCGCCCACCGACAGCAGTCGCTCGATGCCCGAACATTCGATCAGCATCCCGAGAACCGCCGTCACCGTGCCCGAGACGGTAACTTCCTGTAACTTATTTATTTCCTCCAGTTGCATCTTCCGCCTTTTGCATTTGACATCTGTTTATGACTCGCTTACAAGCGATTATACACCTAATCGCAGATTGCATAAAACTTTTTTACAATCTAATTAAAAATTGAATTGTTAATGTCTTGCAAGTAGACTACCATTATACACAAGAGTGATGATTTAAATACTTTAGGGGAGATTAATTATGCGTGTTTTGCTGGTAGAAGATGATTCCTCAACGGCCAAGGCCATTGAGCTGTCGCTGGCCTCCGAGGGCATCATCTGCGATACCACCCAGCTGGGTGAAGAAGGGTTGGAGATTGGCAAATTATACGATTACGACATCATCATCCTCGATTTGATGCTGCCCGACATCGACGGGTACGAAGTGCTGCGCCGCTTCCGCGCCGCCCGCATCACCACCCCGATTTTAATTCTTTCCGGCCTCAGCGGCCCCGACCAGAAGATCAAAGGCCTGGGTTACGGTGCCGACGATTATCTCACCAAGCCGTTCAACAAAGGCGAGCTGATCGCCCGCATCCAGGCGATCGTCCGCCGCTCCAAGGGACATTCCGAATCGATCATCCGCACCGGCAAGCTCGCGGTCAATCTCGATACGCGTTCCATCGAGGTCGAAGGCAAGCCGCTGCACCTGACCAGCAAGGAATATGCGATTCTGGAATTGCTGTCCCTGCGCAAGGGCACGACGCTGACCAAAGAGATGTTCCTCAACCATCTCTACGGCGGCATCGACGAGCCGGAGCTCAAGATCATCGACGTCTTCGTGTGCAAGCTGCGTAAGAAACTGTCCAGCGCCGCCGAGGGCGAGAACTACATCGAAACCGTCTGGGGCCGCGGCTATGTGCTGAAGGACCCGGAACCCACCGACGCATCTGCCGAAAAACTGCGCGCCGATGAGGTGGCGTAAATGTCATCCTGAGCAAGCGTAGCGCGTCGAAGGATCCCTCGACAAGCTTGGGATGACAAGAATAAAAACCAGCCCTTCGGGGCTGGTTTTTTTATACCGGTTGCGTCACCTGCATGGTGAGCGATTCGCCGGAGATATTATAGGTCAGCGCCGCGCCCAGATCATCGACGAAGCGCTTGGTGAGATAGGTCTGCACGTTTTTCGGATTGAGCGCGTCGGCGGAAAGGCCGCCGGAAAATATTTTATCCATCTCCGGCTCCCATTTCAGCCCGGGCCCCTGGGCGGTGACCGTCACCTGCTTGCTGCCCGCCGCATCCTGGCCGATCCTGATCGTCAGCGTTCCACCGCGGATCAGTGTGCCGGAGGCGACGATAATCAGGTTGAAGATCAGGCGCGACATTTTCAGGCTGATCGACACGCCCACCGCGTCGGTATGGCTGTCGGGCCAATCGAGGGTGATTTTGCTGCCGGCGAAAAAATCGGTCACCAGTTTTTGTTTGTCGGAGAGGCTGGCCTCGCCGTGCTCGCGGACCTTGCCGTAGGCCATGCGGTAAAATTGCAGCCGCGATACGGCGGACAGCGAACTGCTGACGATCAACTCCATCGCCTGTCCCTGCAGGTTGAATCCTTCCTCGCTTAAAAATTCCGCGCCGTTATGGACGGCGCCGATCGGCCCGGTCAGGTCGTGGCACAGGCGCGTGCACAGTAATTCCGCTAGTTGCAATTCATCGATCATGGTCCCACTATTGCTGACAAAGATAAAGATTTAGTAAATACGCTGTTGATGAATAAAAATATGGATAATTTATAACTTGCCATTTTACCTATATTAAAGTTTACCTTTATCTAAATTTACTATGCCACAAGCCATGAAACCCTCATCCTACACCGCCGCCAACGGCATCGGGCACCGGCTCAAGCTGGAGATGAAGAAGCGCGAGATAAACTCGGCGGAGCTGGCTAAGCGCGCCGATGTCAAGACCTCGTTCATTTACGACGTCATCAGCGGCAAATCGGCCAATCCCTCGACGGTGAAGCTGGCGCGCGTCGCCGAAAGCCTCGGTATCAGCCTGGCCTGGCTGGTCGACAGCGATGCCGCCTCCCCGTCCCGGCGCGCCATCGATAACGATTATGTGGTGATCCCGCGCATTATGGTCGACGCATCGGCCGGCGGCGGCACCATCGTATCGAGCGAGCAGGAAGGCGAATCCTATTATTTCCGCAAAAGCTGGATCAAAGAGCATCTGGGCGCCAGCCCCGACGACATGCGGATGCTCTATGTGCGCGGCGACAGCATGGAGCCGACGCTATGCCATAACGACCTCATCCTGGTGGACACCACGCGCCGCACGCCATCGCCGCCGGGGATTTTCGTGTTGTTCGACGGGTTCGGACTTACGCCCAAGCGGCTGGAATACACGCCGCACAAGCCGCCGCGCATCCGCATCATTTCCGACAATTCCCAATATTCGATCTATGAGCGCTCCTCTGAGGAAACCTTCATCATCGGCCGCGTCGCCTGGTTTGCGCGGGAAATGTAACCGCTGATTTCGAGATCGTTGACGCGCCGGTACAGCGTCGAGCGGCCGATGCCGAGATGGCGCGCCGCGCGGGTCATGCAGCCGCCGGCATGGTGCAGCGCCAGGCGGATGACTTCTTCCTCGATCGACTTCAGGTTTTTCATCCGCCCGTGCCCGTCGAACAATAGCGGGCTGGCGGCGGCCAGGACATTGTCGCCGTAATCCTTGTAATAGACCGGCTGCCATTGCTGCACCAGCCGCAGGTTGCCGGCATCGAGCAGATCCTGGTTGCAGATCAGCATCGCCCGCCACATCAGGTGGGAAAGCTGGTGGACGTTGCCCGGCCAGCTTGCGGCGGCAAGATGCTGCAGCGCTTCCTCGGTCAGCCCGATCATGTTTTTATTCTCCGACGCGGCATAGGTGGCGATGAAATGCTTGGCCAGCGGCGCGATGTCTTCCTTGCGTTCGCGCAAAGGCGGCACGGTGACGGAAACCTCGCCGAAGCGCCGGTAGAGCGCGTGGCTGAAGGTTCCCGCCGCCATCAGCGCTTTGATGGATTGGCTGGAGGCGGCGATAAAGCGGATATTCACCGCCAGCGGCGACGGCCGCCCCACCGGTTTCACGGTTCCTTCGTCGATCGCTTCCAGCAGCCGGTGCTGCCATTCCGGTTTCAGGCTGCCGATCTCTTTGAGGAACAGCGTACCCCCATCGGCTTCGCGCAGCTTGCCCAGCACGAAATGCGTTTTTCCCGGCATTTTTTCCTGCCCGAACAATATGGCTCCCGCCGCATCGTCTGGCAAGCTGGCACAATCGACGGTGACGAACGGCTTGCCGGCGCGGTCGCCGCTGCCGTGAATGGCGCGCGCCAGCCATTCCTTGCCGGTGCCGCGCTCGCCTTCGATCCATAGCGGCAGCTTCGACGCCGCCATATCTTCGGCCAGCGCCAGCACCTCTTTCATTTTGTCGCTCTTGCCGATGACATCGGAAAAACAGACATGGCCGGTGTGTTTGCGCTCGAGGCGCATGATGGCGTTGCTCATGCGCTGGATGGTGAGCGCATTGCGCAGGGAAAGCTTGAGCCGGTCCAGCGCCACGGGTTTGCTCAGCACATCGCCCGCGCCGGCCTGCACCGCCTGCGCCGCATGGTCATCGTCGCCGTACGGCACCAGCGCGATGATCGGCAAGGGCGGGCGGCAGGCTTTCACCTCGCGCATGACCTGCAGACCACCGATTCCCGGCAGGGCGAAATCGAGCAACAGCAGGTCGGGCTGCGGCTGCTTGCCCGACTGCACCCAGCGGATAGCCTCCTCGCCGCTGGAAGCCGTGACGGTGCGGTAGCCCAGCTTCTGCGCGATGGTGTATTCGGTCATGCGCAGGTGGCTCGATTCGTCGTCAACGATCAATATGAGTTCCGGCATAGCTGTACCTATTTGAGAGTTAAACAACCTATAGTTGGTATATTTTTTATAATTAATCAACCTATAGTTTTTAAAATAGCTATTTTGGCAACTGTTTTTTATGGTTACGTTGTGGTAATATATCGTGTTTAACCTTGCCGAAGAGGCTCCATGTCACGGTTTCGCGTTATTTTTCTTGTCATTGCGCTCTTGGCCACCTCGGGCTACACCTTCCGCTGCAACTGGATGTGCACCGACCAGACGGGCATCCAGAACGATTATATCGAGCAGCGCGACCGCTGCCGTGAGAATGCGCAGCTGAAAGTCGATACCAGCTCGACGACGCTCGACGACAAAACCCGCAAGGCGCAGATGGTGTCGATGTTCTCCGAATGCATGGCGCAGAACGGCTGGACGGTTCCCGACGGCAAGGACAAAGCCGCCGCCCCGGCTGCTGCCGCCGCTCCTGCGGCAGTAGCGGGCGCCGCCGCCGCCCCGGCGGTTACTCCGGCAGCCGCCAACCCCGCCGAGGAGAAGGCCTCGATTTCGCGTTCCAGCGAATGCGCCTTTGCGCGACAGGCGGCCAGCGCCTCCAGCATCGCCGCCGCCCGCGCCAAGGCCTGCGACCTGGAATGCGAACAGGCATTGAAGGCGGCTCCCGAAGCGCCGCGCCCGGCCGCCTGCCCGGCTGATTTCAAGGAGAGTTTGTCCAAGGGTACGGAGAAGGAATAATGGTGGTCATGAGTCATTGGTCATTGGTCATGAGTCATGTATTATGATTCATTATAAATCGTTATAACCCATAACCGGCAACCCATGACCCGTGACCATCTCATCACCTGCACGCGCCGCATCGAGTTCGACGCCGCCCACCGCGTCATGCAGCATGAAAGCAAATGCAAGCAGCTACACGGCCACCGCTATGCGCTGGAAGCCAGCTTCGCCGCGCGCAGGCTCGACAAATTAGGCCGCGTCGTCGATTTCAGCGTGATTAAAAAATTGCTGGGCGGGTGGATCAATGAACACTGGGATCACACGACGATATTATTCGACAAGGATAAAGCGCTGGGCAAAGCCATCGCGGGCGTGACGAAGCAAAAAATATTTTATTTGCCCGCCAATCCGACGGCGGAAAACATGGCGGAATATGTATTGAAGCACGTCTGCCCGGAATTGTTCGGCAAAATGCCGATCGAGTGCGTGCGGGTGCGGTTGTATGAGACGCCGAATTGTTATGTGGACATCCCTCAAGGATAAAGCCTGCTCGCCTCCCACCCCTGCCCTTTCCTTACATATAACTCCCGGTCATGCAGCCGGTTTTCGCCTTCCTCCCAGAATTCGATCGCCTCGGGAATGACGCGCCAGCCCGACCAGAAATCCGGTCGCGGCACGTCGCGCCCCTCGAATTTTTTGGTGTTTTCCGCCACGGCGCGCACCAGTTCATCGCGGCTGGCCAATGGTTTTGATTGCTTCGACGACCAGGAACCGATGCGGCTTTCGCGCGGGCGCGTGGCGAAATAGTCGTCGGCTTCCGCGTCGCTCACCCGCTCAACATGGCCCTCGATACGCACCTGGCGGCGCAGCGGCATCCAGTGAAAACACAAAGCCACCTTGGGATTCGCTTCGATCTCGCGGCTCTTGTTGCTTTCCAGGTTGGTATAAAACACAAAGCCACGCGCGTCCGCCTGCTTGACCAGCACGATACGCGCGTGAGCCTGGCCGCTGCGCTCCGCCGTCGCGAGACACGCCGCCGTCGGCTCCAGGATGCCCTGATGGCGCCTCGCCTGCTCCTGCCACTGAATAAATTTGCTGATGGGATCTTCGCTCATGCTTCACTAAAACGCACGCTGTCGCCGACTTTTACACCGAGCGCTTTGGCGGCTTCGGAACTGAGCGAGACGCCGCCCGCGGTTTCCTCAATGCCGGTCATAGTCATGCGAAAATGTTCAAGTGCCGTATTGCTGACGATGTGCGCCGGCGTGGGCGCGACCTCGCGAATCTGCGTGAGCTGGGCGCGGCGGCTTTTGCGCACGGTGCGGATGAGTGCGCGTTCGGCCTGCATGGTCGGGCCACCGTCGAACACGTCAATATAGCCCTGATGGCGGAATCCCTCATGTTCCAGCATCTGCATAGCCGGTTTCGAGGCTTCGAGCGGGATGCCGATGACTTCCTGAGCGCGCGAGTCAAGCAGGTTGACGTAGATCGGGTATTTGGGCATGAGGTCGGAGATGAACTGGCCGCCCTGCGTGGCGTGAATGAAATCGGCGCGCTTGAATTCCATCTGGAAAAAATGCTGCGCCAGGTTTTTGTAAAACGGCGACTGCCCCTGCGCGTCCTGCGGCCCGCGGATTTCAGAAATCACCGTGTCGGAAAAGAGCTGCGGGAATTCGGCGAGCATCAGGTAACGGCAGCGCGACAGGAGCCTGCCGATGCCGTCGCGGCGATAGTTTGGGAGCAAAAACAGCGAGCCGATTTCGGTGGCGCCGGTATAGTCATTGACCATGTGCAGCACGCGCTGCAGCGAGTAAATGCCTAAGTTTCCCGATGCCTGCACGATAGTTGAGAGCTTGTAGGAATAAAACGGATGGCGCAGGCCGACATGGGCAACGATGCCGCAGGTGCCGACCAGTTTTTTCTTTTCGGCGTCTTCGAGGACGAATAAAAAACTCTCGTCTTTTTCGGCTTCCGCAAGCCCCGAAAAACTCGCCACCGACCGCGCGATCTTGCGCTCCAGTACCTCTGAATCCGGCGGCAGCGACGTCATGCCGATTCCCGCCTCGCGCGCCAGCGCCAGGATTTCAGCATGATCGGAGAGGGCGACGGGACGGATGAGGAGCATGGGAAAACCCATTTTTATTTAGAAAGATACGCTTTTATAGCACGAACAAGCCTTGCCGTCCCCTCTTTCATCTCCTTCTCGGTGATAGTGAGCGGCGGCAAGAAGCGCAGGACGTTGGGGCCAGCCTGAAGGATGAGGACACCGTGGCTTCGCGCGCAATCGGTGATGTCGCCGGCTTTGCCTTTATAGCGTTCGGCCAGTTCCGCGCCGATCATTAAGCCGCGGCCGCGGATTTCGGCGAAGAATTTATGTTGCTTGTTGATGGCGGTTAGCGCCGATACCAGCTGCTTGCCGCGCTCGCGGATGTTTTTTTGTAGCGCCGGGGTCTGCAATTTTTTGAGTACGACGCGGGCGACGGCGCAGGCCAAAGGGTTGCCACCAAAGGTCGAGCCGTGGCTGCCGAACTGAAAGGTGTTTTCCACTTTGCTCCCGACCAGCATGGCGCCGATGGGGATGCCGCCGCCCAGGGATTTGGCCAGCGTTACCACATCGGGCGTGACGCCGCTTTCTACCATGTAGGCGAATAATTTTCCGCATCTCCCCATGCCGCACTGGATTTCATCGAGGATGAGCAGCGCGTCATGCTTGCGGCAGAGTTCCTGCACGTGCTTCACGAAGCCTGCTGCCGCGGGCACGATGCCGCCCTCGCCCTGCACGACTTCGAGCATGACGGCGCAGGTGTTTTCGTTCACCATTTTGGCGATGGCGTCGAAATCGTTGAATTTGCAATAACGGAAACCGGGCGGAAGCGGTTCGAAACCGAGATGGTATTTGGGCTGGGCGGTGGCCGTGACCGCCGCCAGCGTGCGCCCGTGGAACGAGCCGGTGAAGGAAATAATCTCGCGGCGCTCGGGCGGGCGGCCATTGTCGGCGGCGTATTTGCGCGCCAGCTTGATCGCCGCTTCGTTGGCCTCGGTACCTGAGTTGGTGAAGAACACGCGCTTGGCGAAACGCGAGGCTTTGACCAGTTCCTCGGCGAGCAGGATCGGCGGTTCGGTGAAGAAAATATTGCTGGTGTGCCAGAGTTTTTTCGCCTGTGCGGTGAGCGCGTTCAGCAAATCCTTATTATGATGGCCAAGGCCGGTGACGGCGATGCCCGCGCCGAGATCGATATAATCGTTGCCGTCCACGTCCCACACCATCGCGCCGACGCCGCGCGCCAGAATCATTTCGCGCGGCTTGTAGGCGTGCGTATAATATTTGCGTCCCTTGGCGATGAGGGATTTGGTTTTGGCGGAAGGTTTTTTCATGAAAACAGCTTTGCAAAATTTCTCTTGGTGCGTTTCTTCCAATGCCCACGGTGATAGGCGTCGCTGGCCAGCAGCGGCAATACGCTTCCGGCTTCGGCGAAGACCATTTGTTCATAGGCGGTGTCCACCTTGCCCCAGCTGCAGGCTTCCTTAAGCGTAGACGAACTGCAGGCGCCATCGCGCGAATCGGCGACGGTGATTTGCACGGCGTATTTATGCATGTCGACTTCCTTGCCGAGGATTTCGGCGCAGACGACGGTGTCCTGCGCAAAATTTTTCGGCACGCCGCCGCCGATCATGAGCAGGCCGGTGGTGCCGGCTTTGATTTTAATGTCGGTCAGCTCGCGGAAATCAGCCACGGAATCGATGGTCATGTGCTTTTTGGGATTTTTGGCCTGGTGCACGACGAGGCCGAAACCGGCGGAAGAATCGGTGAAGGCCGGGCAGAAAATCGGCACGTCATGGCGGTATGCAAGTTCAACCAGCGAATCTTTTTTCTTGGAATTTTTAGTCAGCCACCTGCCCATCTCGCGGATGAAGGCGCGGCTGGAATAGGGCTTGGGCGGCAGGGAATCGGCGATTTTTTTGATGGTGTGGTCGCAGGACTGGAGCTGTTCTTCGTCGATATAGGTGTCGTAAATGCGGTCGACGTAATTTTCGCGCAGGACTTTGTCGTCGACGAACGGGCTGCCCTGATAGTGGCGAAAACCGAGCGCCTCGAAGAAATCCATATCGACGATGGAGGCACCCGTTGCCACGATGGCATCGACCATGCCGAACTTCACAAGGTCGGCATAGAGCCTCATGCAGCCGCCCGCAGAGGTAGAGCCGGCCAGCGTCAGGATGACGCTGCATTTTTTATCCGCCAGCATCATGTTGTAAATCTCGGCAGCCTTGGCGAGGTCGCGCGAGGTGAACGACATGCGGCGCATCTGGTCGATGATCGGCCGCGCGTCGAATGAGGTGATGTCGATATGCTCGACGGGGTTGGTGAGCAGGTTGTGCTTTACTCCCCGCACTTGTTGCGGGGTCTGGTTAGATTTAGCAACAGCTTTAATGTTTTGCTTCATTACATTCTCCTAAAATTAAGCCCCGCCCTAGGGCGGGGCTAAAACCGGACCCCGCCATTCGGCGGGGATAATCAGTTGACACCCGTCACGCTTAATATCGGCTTGTCCGCCACCTCAACCGTGAGGTCGGAGTAGAAGCCGTTGAAGCTGGTGCGCATGGTGGCGCCGTAGGCACCGAGCTGGCCGATCTCGATCCAGTCGCCTTCGGCGATGTCCCTGGGCAGGTGGAACGGGCCTTTCATGGCGTCGAGGCTGTCGCAGGTCGGGCCGAAGAAGCCGAATTCCGCCAGCTCCTGCGACAAGGTGCCGCCCGGGCGCATGGCCTTGACCGGGAAGACGAAGCCGGGCGTTCCGGCGTCGAACAGGCTGCCGTAGATGCCGTCGTTGATGTAGAGCATGTTGCCCTTGCGCGCTTCGACGCGGGCGACGACCGAGCCGCCTTCGGCCACCAGCGCGCGCCCCGGTTCGCATACCACCTGGCATTCGGCGAGCGTGGGATGGAGCTTCAGCGCTTTCTTGACCGCCCGCATGTAGTTCGACAGCGGCGGCGGCGTCATGCCCGGATAGATCGACGGGAAGCCGCCGCCGATATCAAAGATATCGAGGCGGACGTTGCTTTCCGCCAGCACATCGGCGACGAGCTGGACAGCGGAAATATAGGCGTCGGGCTTCATGCATTGCGAGCCGACATGGAAACATACGCCCAGATGATAGGCCGCTTCGCGTGTGGCTTTCAGCAATTCCGCCGCCTCAGCGAGGGGCACGCCGAATTTCCCGGCCAGGCTCATCGCCGCGCCGTCATTGGGAATGGCCAGACGGACATAGAGGTTGAGGTCGGTGGCATGACCGGTGACGTCGAGGATTTTTTGCAGCTCCTCATGCGTATCGAGCGAAAAGTCGCGGATGCCGTATTCGTCGTAAGCGACAGCAATGGCTTCGCGGCTCTTGACCGGGTGCATGAAATGCATCTCAGCGCCGGGCAGCGCATCGGCCACCAGCTTGATTTCGGACAGCGACGCCACGTCGTAATGCGTGACGCCGGCGCGCGCCAGATAGGCCAGCACGCGGCGGTCGGGATTGGTTTTGACGGCGTACATCACCTCGCCAGGAAAGGCTTTCAAGAAGCGCTTGGCAGTGGCCACGATGGTCGCCGGGCGCAGGCACTGCACCGGCGTTTCCGGGCGCAGCTCATGCACCATGTCGTCGACCGAGCGGTAGCTGCGGTCGGGCGAATAGTCTTCGCTGATAAGAGGTGTGGGTAGGGAGATGACGTTGGAACGTCTTGCCAGTTGGGGAGAAAGCTCGAGGCGGGAACCCGGAGGTTCGGAGGTGTTGTTTTTCATCGCGTATGGTCCATTCTATGAAAATGTTGCTACTCTAAGGCTCGCGGCAGAGAAACGTCACGAACCTGTTTTTAAATCCTTGTTTTGTAATGATAAAAATCATAAACACCCTATGCATTGTTAACAAAACGACTCTTATATAATAAGAATCATAGGCATAATAAAGTAAAAATTGCGTTTATATAGCATTTTTTTTCGAGAAAATCATCTACGCCTCATAGCGTTGCCGGAATGTCGCATCCGCAGAATCCTGATGACAACCTCCGGCAAACCGGCTAGACATGTCCCGCATAACAGAGAAAGCCCGCGTTATGCCCATCGAACAAGCCCTCACCTTCGACGACGTTTTGCTCAAACCCCGCGCCAGCAACATCGTACCCGCGCAGGCCGACACGCACGCGCGGCTGACGCGCAATATCACGCTCGCCATCCCGCTCATCTCGGCGGCGATGGATACCGTCACCGAAGCGCGCCTTGCCATCGCCATGGCGCAGCACGGCGGCATGGGCTGCATCCACAAGAATCTTACCATCGCCGAGCAGGCCGCGGAAGTGCAGAAAGTGAAAAAATTCGAGTCGGGCATGGTGGTCGATCCCTTGACCATCCACCCGGGCGCGACGCTGGCCGAGGCGCTGGCGCTGATGGGGCGGCACCGCATCTCGGGCGTGCCGGTGGTGGAAAAAAACGGCAAGCTGGTCGGCATCCTTACCAACCGTGATGTGCGCTTCGCCTCCGACCCCAAACAGAAGGTCGCCGAGCTGATGACCAGAAATAATCTCGTTACCGCGCCTGCCGGTATCTCCCGCGACGCCGCCAAAAAATTATTGCACAAGCACCGCATCGAAAAACTGTTGGTGGTGGACGGGAAATTCCGTTGCATCGGGCTCATCACCGTCAAGGACATCGAAAAAGCGCACGCCTTCCCCCATGCCTGCAAAGACGGCAAAGGCAGCCTGCGCGTCGCCGCCGCGGTAGGCACCGGGGCCGACGGCATCAAACGCGCCGAAGCGCTGATCGCCGCCGGGGTCGATGTCGTCGTCGTCGATACGGCGCATGGGCACAGCAAGGGCGTCATCGACGCCGTGCGTGCCATCAAGGCGCTGTCGAAACAGACGCAGATGATTGCCGGAAACATCGCCACCGCCGAAGGGGCGGAGGCGCTGATCAAAGCGGGAGCGGACGCGGTGAAAGTGGGCATCGGGCCGGGGTCGATCTGCACGACGCGCATCGTCGCCGGAGTCGGCGTGCCGCAGTTGACGGCGGTGATGGACGTGGTGGGCATCGCGCGCAAATATGAGGTGCCGGTCATCGCCGACGGCGGCATCAAATTCTCCGGCGACTTGGCCAAGGCGATTGCGGCAGGTGCCGACTGCGCCATGATCGGATCGTTGTTCGCCGGAACGGAAGAAAGTCCGGGCGAAGTGATTTTATTCCAGGGGCGCAGTTACAAAACCTATCGCGGCATGGGCAGCGTGGGGGCGATGGCGCGCGGCTCGGCGGACAGGTATTTCCAGCAGGAAATCGCCGACAAATTAAAGCTGGTGCCCGAAGGCGTCGAAGGCCGCGTGCCGTTCAAAGGACCGGTGGCGGGCGTCGTGCATCAGTTGGTTGGCGGCCTCAAAGCCGCGATGGGCTATACCGGCAGCGCCACTATCGGGCAGATGCAGAAGAATGCCGAGTTCATCCGCATTACCAGCGCCGGGCTGCGTGAGAGTCATGCGCATGATATTACGATTACGAGAGAGGCGCCGAATTATCGGGTGGAGGGGTAAGAGTGTGCCTCGTGCCTTGTGGCTAGTAATTCGTTATTTTCTTACAAGGCACAAAGCACTAAGCACAAGGCACTCCTCATGACCCCCGGCTCCCGCGTTCAATCGGCCATCGAGTTGCTCGAACAGATTTTCATCGCATGGCAGTCGGAAAAACGCTTTCCCGCCGATAAGCTGCTTGAGCAGCATTTCAAATCGCATCGCTATATCGGCTCGAAGGATCGGGCGTATGTAGGGGAGTTGGTGTATTGGTGCTTACGACACAAAGCATCGCTGGAATGGTGGCTCAAGGAAAAACTGAAATCGCCCGTTCATGCGCGCGCCATCGTCTTGACTGCTTTGATGCTGCGCAGGGATTATACGGTGAGCGCGTTGGATGCGATTACGCAGGACAGTAAATATTCCCTGCCTAGATTGACGCCGATGGAGATGAAGCGCTGCGAGGAGCTTGCTGCACGAGATCCCCCCCTTCGCGGGGATGAGTCGAATATGCCTTCGCATATTCGACTCAATTATCCCGAGTGGATGGAACCCATGTTGCGCCAGAGCCTGGGCGATGATTTTGACAAAGCGTTGCTCGCGCTGAATGAGCAGGCGCCGACCGACCTGCGCGTCAACACGTTGAAGACGACGCGCGAGCAATTACAGAGCGATCTGCACAAGGAAGGTTTCGAGGCAGTGCCGACGGCACTGTCGCCCATCGGCCTGCGGCTTTCCAAGCGGGGACCGATTTTTACCTCGGCGCCGTTCAAGCAGGGACATTTCGAAGTGCAGGACGAAGGCTCGCAGATGGTGGCGCTGCTGGTCGATGCGAAGCCGGGAATGAAAGTCATCGATTTTTGCGCGGGTGCAGGCGGCAAGACGCTGGCGATGGCGGCGGCGATGCAAAATAAAGGGCGCATCCTGGCCTGGGATAATTCGGAAAAACGGCTGGAGCAGATCGTGCAGCGGCTCCGGCGCGCGGGCGTCGATAACGTGCAGACGCATGTGCTCACCTCCGAGCATGACGCGTTCATCAAGCGCCACAAAGCCAGCGCCGACCGCGTACTGGTCGATGCGCCGTGCAGCGGAACGGGCACGTGGCGGCGCAATCCGGATTTAAAATGGCGCTTCACAAAAAAAGATTTGGAGGAGGTGCTGGCGCTGCAGCAATCCATTCTGCAAAGCGCGTCGCGGCTGGTGAAGCCCGGTGGGCGGTTGATTTACGCGACGTGCTCGATTTTGAAAAATGAAAATGAAAAACAAATCACGGAGTTCTTAAAAAGCGGAAATAATTTCAGGGTTGTCTGCGCTAAAAAAATATGGGATAAGACAAGCGCCACGGATAAAACGGATGAGGTTTCGTACCTGTGGCTAAACCCGCACCAAGACGGGGTGGATGGTTTTTTCGCAGCGGCGCTTGAGCGCCAGGCGGAGGGAACTTCCTGATTTGCGTTGAACAACCTGAGGTAAACTATGCGGATGATTTCTTCCGTCGCGGCTTTAGCCGAGTATTTCAAGCGTTGGTTTCCCAAGCGCAACATCATCATCATCTCCGAACGCAAAGTAAAACATCTCCCTGTCGGCGGAAAAACGCAGTTCGTGACGCTGGCCTTGCTCATCTTCGGCGTATGCTGGGCGTCCTATTCGACCGGAAGTTTCATGGCGGCGCGCTCCGTGCTCAAGGAACAGCGCCAGACGCTGCGCTCCGTCGCCAGCGCCCGCGTCGATACCAATTTCAACACCATGTTCCCCACCTCCGAACTTACGAATGTCAACGCCAACGCGCCCGGCAATCCGACCGTCACCTCGCTCAGCGACCCGATGTATACCCTGTCGTCGCTCGACCATAACAAGATGTTTGCGCGCATCGCGTTTCTCGAACATAAGGTCATGGAGCTCAAAACCAATACCGATGCGATCATCCGGCGCGTCAGCGATAAAACGTCGGGGCGCATCAGCGATCTCGAATCGGTCATCCGCCAGACCGGCCTCAAGGTGGAAGACTTGAAGCACGAACTCAACGGCGGCAAACAGGCTACCGAGGGCAAACCCGCCGCAAACGCGAAATCCGAAGGCGGGCCGTATATCCCGGCGGCGATGTCGTCACAGGAATACGCCATGTACGGCAATCTCGACAAGCTGGCCGTCCTGCGCCAGATCGTGGGCAACCTGCCGCTAGGCAAGCCCATCGCCGACGCCGAGCCGCAAAGCCCGTTCGGCCACCGCATCGATCCGTTCACCGGCCATCTCGCTTTTCATTCCGGGCTTGACCTGGCCGGGCCGACCGGCTCCAAAATATACAGCACGGCCGAGGGCACGGTGGCTTTCGCCGGTATCAGCGGCGCTTACGGCAATGCCGTCGACATCGACCACGGCTTCGGCATCACCACGCGTTACGGCCATTTGAGCGAAATCCGGGTCAAGGAAGGCCAGACCGTGCATAAGGGCGATGTCATCGGCATCCAGGGCTCGACCGGGCGCAGCACCGGCCCGCACCTGCATTACGAAGTGCGCTACCACGACCATCCCATGAATCCCGCCAACTTCTTAGATGCAGGCCATTATGTTTCTGAAGAATAACAGCACCACCCAAGCCACCGTGACTTCCCGCCCCGCCGCCAGCGGCAAGAAAGACGCCATCCCGTCGATCATCACCCGGGACGTCAGCATCCTGGGCAATATCGTCAGCGAGGGCAATATCGACTTCAACGGCACGCTCGACGGCAATATCCGCTGCACCACGCTGACGCTGCGCGAGCAGAGCTTCATCAAGGGCGAAATCATGGCCAACACCGTGCTCGCCTACGGCAAGATCCGCGGGCTGATCCGCGCCAAGATCGTGCAGCTTTTCGCGTCGTGCAACGTCGAGGGCATCATCATGCACGAAGCCATCACCATCGAAGACGGCGCCTTCGTCGACGGCAAGTTCAAGCGCACCGACAAGGTGCGCACCAAGGACGACGTCGAATTCACCTATGACGACGACACGGCCGACCCCAAGGTGCTGGAGAATTTAAGGCTGATCGCGGGATAAGGTGCGTTCTTTCCTGGATTTACCAGTCCGCCTTTGCTATCTCGCTAAACGCTCGATAGCTTCCCCCTACGCCAAGGGGCTTCGGGGGACTTCGACGGCGGACACTCCGTTTCGCAAAACCGCGCCAAAGGCGCGGGGGAAACGGGTGGTGCGGCCGAGAAGACTCGAACTTCCACGCCTCGCGGCGCTACCACCTCAAGGTAGTGCGTCTACCAATTCCGCCACGGCCGCATATCCGTTGGGCTTTATTGACAAGAGCGAGTTATGTAGGCCAATATGCGTCTTTTGGCAAGCGTTACAAAAATCTCCTTTCTATGAATATAATAACAAAGTCCCCTCCCTCTAACCCCCTCCCTCAAGGGGAGGGGGGATTGGAATGGAAAATATCCACCGCGCCGGTCGATTACCCCGCTGCCGTCGAAACGATGGAGCGGCGGGTCGAGGATATTCTGGCCGGGCGGGCGGCGGAGATGGTGTGGCTGCTGGAGCATCCGCCGCTCTACACGGCGGGCACCAGCGCCAATGCCGCCGACCTGCTCGATGCCCGCTTTCCGGTTTACCCCTCAGGCCGCGGCGGGCAATTCACCTATCACGGCCCCGGCCAGCGCGTCGCCTACGCCATGCTCGATCTCAACCGGCGCGGGCGCGACGTACGTACGTACGTACATACGCTGGAGCAATGGATTATCGCCACGCTTGCCCGCTTCGGCGTGGAAGGGTTTACGCACGAGGGGCGGGTGGGCGTTTGGGTAAATCGGGAATCAGGAATCGGGAATCAGGAATCAGAAAAAAAAATACTGATACCCGATGCCCGATACCCGATACCTGATTTTGGGGAAGCCAAAATCGCCGCCATCGGCATCCGCGTGCGCAAATGGGTGGCGTATCATGGCATTTCGGTCAACGTCCATCCTGACCTGTCGCATTACGGCGGCATCGTCCCCTGCGGCATTGCCGACGCGGGCGTGACGTCGCTTAAGGCGCTGGGCGCCGATGTTTCGCTCACAACATTCGACAGGATGCTGCGGGAGGAGTTTGGCCGGGCGTTTCATTAGGTGCCGCGCTTGCGGGCGCGTTTTGCTCCTGTTTGGGCGCGTTATCCACCGTTTCGGACACGTTGGGCACCGAAATGCGCTCGATTCCGGCCAGTTTGAGCACGCTTAAAGCGGCTTTGAGGCGAACCGGATCGCAATGCCTCCCTTTGACAACCGACCATAATGCCGCTAACGAAGCATCGACCAGATGCACAAATTGACAACGCGCCTCCTCCAGTTCACTTTGCGTAACCTGTTCTATTATTTTCTTAAAAGCGGGAAGTTTTTTCCAACGCGATAGTGTTTCCGGGCGTATTTTAAGTTCACGCGCGATGCCATTAGCGGAGTAATTTTCCAATACCAGCCGTGCCGCTTTTATCTGTTTTGTTCTCAATTTTCTTGACATTTTTTGACTTTTTTAATGTTTAGTTAATCATTCCGGCCAGCGGTGGTGGTCATTCAAGGATGAGTATAAGAGCAGTAGAAATGGCCAGGAAGGGGAAAAGGCGATATATTTTACGAATAAAAAGATATATTAATAATCATAGCCTAAGATCATAGATACCATGGCAAAAACCCGCGACATCGATTTTTCGAATTTAACGGAGCTGCAAAAAACAGCGCTGAAGCGCATTGGCGAATATAAGAAAGAATTGGCGGCGCGCGGCCTATATGTGCGTTCGGCTATCGAGCTGGAATTCATGGCTGAAGACGAGCATAAAAGACCCATAGCCCGCCGGATTTATTTACCCGGTCTCAATCAAATGCTTATAGATACACTGGCGGATGGAAAAAAATATCTTGAAAAAACAGGTTACGAGGCGATAGGCGGGCTTGGATTGCCGGGGCGCAGCCAGCCCATGGTTCCGGAGCAATACGAAATCAATATTGCCGAGCCGGCAGATCGAAAGCAGGGATTCAACAGCGCGGCCTTCAGGCCCGAAGCGGTAGCCCACGTTACTCACCTGCTTAAAAAACAGGCGCTGAAAGATGCGCTTCTCCATACTACCTGCCTGACGCAAATCAGCAATGACAGAGCGCCTTACATAGAGCCCAATTTCAGCGTCCGTCCCTATCGAGGCAGCGAGATCGCCAAAAAGTCCAATACAAAATATGAGAATTACGGCGACCTGACTTCGGCGCTACACATCAATGTCAGCCTGTATGACGATAAAAACCGCAATGTCTTCGGCACTGATCATGATCTGCTGTATCGCTGCGCCCATGCTTTGCTCGAAGTGCAAAACGAAGCAGCCATTTCAATGCTGCCAACGGAGGAATCGCTATGGCGCATCCATGCCAATAATTCCACACCTAACGGCATTGGGATCAGCACAGGTCACAACAGATATGAAGATGCCAAGAATAATCGCGGCAGGCTTCCCATTTCCGTACGCATCGTAAAAGCCTACGGCGCCAATCATCCGCAAGAAGTGTTCGATCAAACCCGTATCGAAAATCGCCTTCCCGGCGTGGATGCCGATCCTTTTGTCAGCATGGCTGTCAGCATGGCGGCGCTCGTCGATGCCGTGCGCGGGCGCGACAGGGACGGCGGCAAGCCTTGTTTTGCCCATAAGGCGCTGGAGGATAGATTGCTGAATGAAAAACTGGAGACTGTAAAAGCAACCAGCTATGACCTTCCTAATCCCAAGAACGATCCCAGGGGGCATGAAAAACTGATCAGGCAATATGAGCGGTCAAAGCGTATGAAAGAGTTACTGGGCAGCGAGCTATACGGCGCCATTCTAAAAGAATATAAGCCGGAGCCGGCGCGTATCCACTAGGCGCTCATCGCCCGGAACTGCTTGGCGAGTTTGAGCGTTTGGTTCTGGTAATTTGAGCTAATGCCCTGACCATAAGGTTTATCCGGGCAGGCCATCATGCGTTCATAGCGCAGCCAACCAACGGTTTGGCCGTGCTCCAATAAAAACGGCACTTCGTGCGAACGGACTTCGAGGACGCCGCGGCTGCTACCCGCCTTGCCAGTGAGGGCGTCCCAGCCGAAGCCGGGATCGAAAAACCCGGCGTAATGTACGCGGAATTCGCCAGCGCGGGTGTCGTACGGCAGCATCTCGGCAGCATAATCGGGCGGCACGGCGATGGCTTCCTTGGTCATCAAAATATAGAATTCATCCGGGTCGAGGATAAGTGAGGCGCTTTTGTGGAAGCAGATAGGCTCCCAAAAATCGAGCGGGTCGTAATGGTTGATTTTTGCCAGATCAATGCGTTTAGCATGTTTTTTGGCTCGCCATCCAACAATCTCCCCTTCCGCCCCCGATCCTTGCAAATCAATAGTAAAGCGTAGCTTCCCGGTCTCTTCACTAGACTGTTTTTGGTTATCTTGGGTGTAGGCAATTTGCCCACTTTCGAGAAGGCTTTTCCATTTCTCCGAGGTAATAGCCTGTAATTCAGCACCTCGGGTACGACGAAATCGCAATTGGTTGAGGCAGGTGCCCGTTTTAACAATAATACTGAAGCTGCGTGGCGCCACTTCAACATAGAGTTTTCCTTCGTAGCCACTTCTTACCTGGTCAAACTTAGTGCCTTCATCAGTGATCAAACGCGTAAGAATATCGAGCCTGCCCGTGGAGCTTTTGGGATTGGCAAATCCCCGCATTTCACTTTTCATACTGCTCTTTAAATTGACCTCTTCCAAAAGAGGAATGACATATACCCTTCCTCTTTCAAGAACCGCGCCCGATCTCAGGTCGATTTTAAAATCGTCAAAGCGCTCATCCAGTTGTCGCATTTTTTCCAGTACTTTTATACCTGACCCCGGAAGAAAACTGGTATCTACAGGATAGGCAAAATGTCCCAATCGCAAGTCGATGCTGGCGGGTTGAATCTGATCTTCAATAATTTCAGTAAGAATTTCCGTCTTAATTTCGCCGCTCTTCACCATCTCCTTGAGCGCCTGATAGGGCAGAACGCCTGTACTATAGATAGGCGATTCGGATTCAGACCCTGGATTCTGAGCCTCTGTTGAAGAATCGATTTTCACCGCAACGTCAGCCATGGTTCACGCCGCGAACTCTATCAGCACCTGGTCGACCTGCACGCTGTCGCGGTCGGCGACGCAGATTTTTTCTACCGTGGTGTCGCGGTCGGCGTAGATGACGTTTTCCATTTTCATTGCCTCGATCACCACCAGCTCCTGCCCGGCTTTGACCGGCTCGCCCTGCTTCACCTTCATGCTGACGATGAGGCCGGCGATGGGGGCGACGAGGTTTTTCTTTTTGCCCTGGTCCTGCGGCTTGGGCATGAACTGCGCCAGCTCGGCGACGCGCGGCGTGCGCACGCGTACCGTCACGTCGGAGCCGCCGTAGGTCAGCACGTAGCCCTCTTCGAGATGCTTGATCTGCACGCTGACCGGCTTGCCGTTGACGGTGGCCTGGAACAGGCGGCGGCCCAGCTTCCACGCGCTTTTCACCGAGATCAGCTTGCGGTTGTGGGTGATGAAATAGCCCTGGTCCTGGTCGTGGCGGACATAGACCGGGTAATCCTCGCCGTCGACATTGGCGACCCAGTGCGCACCGATGGCGCGTTCGCGGCCGGGCAATTGCTGGCTGATGCGGGCGGCGCGCTCGGCGTCGCGCAGGAAAACGGTGATCGCCGTGCCGAGAAATACTTTCGTGCTTTCGCTGGTCATCTCGGCGCCGATGAAGCCGCCGGGATATTCCTGCTCGATGAAATTGGTCGAGATGTCGCCGGCGGCGAAGCGCGGGTGGGCGAGAATGGCTTCGAGGAAGCTGGCATTATGCGAGATGCCCTCGATGATGAAGGCCGACAGCGCTTCCTTCAGCGTCTCGATGGCCTCGTCGCGCGTTTCGCCGTAGGAACAGACTTTGGCCACCATGGGGTCGTAGAACATGCTGGCTTCGCCGCCTTCGTAAATGCCGGTGTCGATGAGCACGTTTTCCATGTTTTCCGGTTCCAGGTAGCGTGTGATGCGGCCGGTGGAGGGCAGGAAGGCGCGGCGCGGATCCTCGGCGTAGATGCGGGCTTCCAGCGCCGAGCCGTGCAGCTTGACGTCCTTCTGGGTGAAGGAAAGTTCCTCCCCGGCGGCGACGCGGATCATCTGCTCGACCAAGTCGATGCCGGTGACGAGTTCGGTGACGCGGTGTTCGACCTGCAGGCGCGTATTCATTTCGAGGAAATAAAAGCGCTTGTCCTGATCCATGATGAATTCGACGGTGCCGGCGGAATAATAGCCGACCTCCTTGGCCAGCGACACGGCCTGTTCGCCCATGGCCTTGCGGGTTTTGTCGTCGAGGAAACTGCTCGGCGCTTCCTCGATCACCTTCTGGTGGCGGCGCTGGATGGAGCATTCGCGTTCGCCCAGCCACAGCGTGTGGCCGTGCTTGTCGCCCAGCACCTGGATTTCGATGTGGCGCGGATTTTCGAAGAAGCGCTCGATGAAAACGCGGCCATCCTTGAAGCTCGACGTTGCCTCGGAGGCGGAAGAAATGAGGCCGTCATGCAATTCTTTTTCGTTGCGGGCGACGCGCATCCCCTTGCCGCCGCCGCCGGCCGCCGCTTTGATCATTACCGGGAAGCCGATTTCCTTGACGATGCGTTTGGCTTCTTCGTCGGAGGTCACGACGTCGAGCGTGCCGGGGACGCTGGACACTCCAGCCTTGATGGCGATTTTTTTCGATTCGATCTTGTCGCCCATCAGGCGTATGGCCTCGGCGCTGGGGCCGATCAGCGTGATACCGGCGTGCTCCAGGCGGCGGGCGAACTCGCCGTTCTCCGACAAAAATCCGTAGCCGGGATGCACCGCCTCGGCGCCGCTATGGTCGATGGCGGAGAGAAGGCTGTCGATGTTGAGGTAACTTTTGATCGATGGGCTGGGGCCGATGTAAATCGCCTCGTCAGCCTCGCGCACATGCAGCGCGTTGGTGTCGGCCTCAGAATACACCGCCACTGTGCGGATGCCCATCTTCTTGCACGTGCGCATGATGCGCACGGCGATTTCGCCGCGATTGGCGATGAGGATTTTAGAGAACATGGCTTATGTCCCTCTTAGCGTGATAACGGGTGCAACTTTAAGCCGGGAACGCGCCCAAAGTCACGCAGATTATAAGTAAAAATCGGAAGATTATGGCTGACGGCAATAGCGGCAATCAATAAGTCCTTGTCGCCGATGGTGATGCCCCGCTTGCGAAGCAACGCTTTTAACGCGCCGTATTGTTCGCAGCATTCGTAAGTTAGCGGCAAGATGGTTAATTCATTCAATAGCTGGTGCGTAACAGCAAGATTTCTTTCCACAGCGGCGGAATTATAGGCGCCGTACAATAATTCAGAGCAGGTAATGATAGTGGTGTGGCGCGCCGGGATGGGGATAGATGCAATATCGCCGACAGCTTTCGCGTCTTTACGAAGCAACTGGATGAGCACATCGCTATCAAGGATGCAGCCCGTCACGTACGCGCATCCCAATCCGCAGAACGATCTTCATAAATAACGCGCATCATACCATTAGCGTCCTCATCACTAATGGACCCGGCAAGCGCCAAAAGCCGATCTGGTTGTGGCAAAGGCTGTCCGCTCTTTTGCCTGCCACGTATTCTGAACCACGCGGAAAGCTTTTTTTGCTTCTGCATTTGCACGAAAAGCTTGAGGCTTTCCTCCACCACCGATTTTTTGGTATGCAGACCGGATAGCTGCATGGCCTGTTTCATCAGACGGTCATTGACGATGATATTGGTGCGCATAATGTATTCTCTGTTTATGTGTATAGATTATATTCATTATACACATTAGCGTCAGGCAACGCAAGGAGTTTCGTCATACGAGATTCCGGTTTCAACTGTCTGCATTTTATTTGGCCTCACAACGGCAAATTGTCATGCTTCTTCCACGGATTTTTGACGTCCTTGTCGCGCAGGACGGCGAGCGACCGGCAGATGCGCCAGCGGGTGTTTTGCGGGCGGATGACGTCGTCGATGAAGCCGCGGCTGGCGGCGACGAAGGGGCTGGCGAACTTGGCACGGTAGTCGTCGATCAGCTTCTGCTCTTCTTCTTCGCTTTTGAACTTGCCGCGGAAGATGATTTCGACGGCGCCTTTGGGGCCCATCACAGCGATTTCGGCGCTGGGCCAGGCGTAATTCAGGTCGCCGCGCAGATGCTTGGAACTCATGACGTCATAGGCGCCGCCATAGGCTTTGCGGGTGATGACGGTGATTTTGGGCACGGTCGCTTCGGCGTAGGCGTATAATAATTTCGCGCCGTGCTTGATGATGCCGTTATGTTCCTGGTACGTCCCCGGCATGAAGCCCGGCACATCGACGAAGGTGACGATGGGGATGTTGAAGGCGTCGCAGAAACGCACGAAGCGCGCGCCTTTGCGCGCCGAGTCGATGTCGAGGCAGCCGGCGAGTTGCATCGGCTGGTTGGCGACGAAGCCCACCGTGTGGCCTTCCATGCGGCCGAAGCCGGTGATGATGTTCTTGGCGTAATCCGGCTGTATCTCGAAAAAATCCCCCTCGTCGGCGACGCGCTCGATCAGCTCCTTCATGTTGTAGGCGCGGTTGGCGTTTTCCGGCACCAGGGTGTTGAGCGACATTTCGATGCGGTCGGCGGGGTCGCTGGTCGGGCGCACCGGCACGCCGGATTTATTCGACAGCGGCAGGAAATTGAACATGCGGCGCGTCTGCAGCAGCGCCTCGATGTCGTTGGCATAGGCGAGATCGGCGACGCCGGTTTTATGCGTATGCGTATCGGCGCCGCCGAGTTGTTCCTGCGTTACGATTTCATGAGTGACGGTCTTTACGACCTCGGGGCCGGTGACGAACATATAGCTGGTGCCGCGCACCATGACGATGAAATCGGTCAGCGCCGGGGAATAGACTGCGCCGCCGGCGCAGGGCCCCATGATGACGGAAATCTGCGGGATGACGCCGCTGGCCAGAACATTTCTCTGGAAAATTTCGGCATAGCCGCCGAGCGAATCGACGCCTTCCTGGATGCGCGCGCCGCCGGAATCGCACAGGCCGATGACCGGCGCGCCGGTTTTCATCGCCATGTCGAGGATTTTGCAGATTTTAAGCGCGTTGGTTTCCGACAAGCTGCCGCCGAAGACGGTAAAATCCTGGCTGTAGACGAAGGCGAGGCGGCCATTGATGGTGCCGTGGCCGGTGACGCAGCCGTCGCCCGGGGTTTTGTTGGCTTCCATGCCGAAATGAGTGCAGCGATGCTCGACGAACATGTCGTATTCCTCGAAGGAATCGGGATCGAGCAGCACTTCCAGCCGCTCGCGCGCGGTGAGCTTGCCCTTGCTGTGCTGCGCCTCGACGCGCGCCTGCCCGCCGCCTTCGCGGGCGCGGTCGCGCTTATGCTCAAGCTCGCCGATGATGGTGCTGCTGCGCACCGGCTTGCTGCCTTTGGACGCCTCCGGCGACGCATCGGCGGGAGACGATTTTTTTCGGATCAGAGCCATAGGTTTTGTCCCTCGAAGTTCAGGAGGAAGGTAAGCAATTTATGGCCCCTCAAGCAAGCCTAAAAAACGTTCCGCCGTTAACACTTCCTCCCGTAAACGCCGGGCGCGCTGCTGCGTCTCGGGATCGCGGCCCCATTGCTCGGCCTGGGCGTCTTCTTCGAGCCTGGATAGGCGGAAGGCTTCGGCGGCGTCCACATGTTTTTCCAGCACCGCCAGCGCCAGCGCCAGCGACGACAGGCCGGAGGCGAGCAGGCAGGCCGCCGAAAGCTGCATGGCGTTCATTTTTTGCAAGCAGGTTTGTAGGGCTTTATGCAGCGACGGCGGTTGTTCCAGCGGCATGACGCCGGTGGTGGTTTCCCATGCAGCGCCGAATTTTTTCTCCGCCCAGGCGAGGATGGGGTTCCACTGGGCTTCCTGCTGTCGGTACAGTTTTTCCGAGCCGCTGGCGCGGTAACTCAGCGTATCGGTATCGACATAGACGAGCAGGGCTTCGATAATCTGCGCTTCATGGCCGCATATGCGGTCGATGGCGGTATAGGCAAGGGTGGTGAGGGGCATTTTGCCCGGATTGAATTTTTTGTGCGCCTGCCACTCGGCGGCAATCGCCTCGGCCAGCGCTTGCGTCGGCACGGCCAAAGGCTGCTTGCCGGGCGTTACCAGGGTTTTGCCATTTATGTATACGGTTTGTGTCATAGGTTTCATTTCTTCGGAACGTCCAGCCCCAGTGCTTTGAAACTGCGCCGCATATGGTCGGGCAGCGGTGCCAGGACATCGACTTTCTTGCCGCCAGGCAAGGCCGGGATGACGATGCGCCGCGCATGAAGATGCAGGATGTTTTCGACGCCCAGCGAACGGGCGTCTTCGGTGCCGCCGCCATATTTGTGATCGCCGACGATGGGGCAGCCGATGGCCGACATATGGACGCGCAGCTGGTGCATACGGCCGGTGAGCGGCTTCATCTCGACCAGCGCGAATTTGCGCGCGAGCTGGTCGATGACGCGGTATTCGGTGGTCGCTTTCTGGCCTTCCTCGTTGACCTGCACGATTTCGTAGTCCCTTCCTTCGGGGCCGCCAGCACGTCCGCTGGCTTTGGGATTTTCTTTTTTTAAGAGCGGCAGGTTGATGACGCCCTCCGGCGGCAGCGGCGCGTTATTGACCAGCGCCCAATAAGTTTTTTCGACGCGGCGGGAGGAAAAAAGATGCATGATGGCCGTGGCGACTTTGGCACTGCGCGCCAGCACCAGGCAGCCGCTGGTGTCGCGGTCGAGGCGGTGGACGAGCTTGGGGCGTTCCTTGCCGCCGTCGCGCAGGGCGTCGAGCATTCCGTCGATGCTTTTGACGATTTTGCTGCCGCCCTGCACCGCCAGGCCGTATGGCTTGCCCAGGACGATGAGGTTGGCGTCTTTATAGAGGACGGCATTTTGGATCATGCGGATGTCATCAGGATTCAGGATTCGGGATTCAGGATTCGGGGAATTTTTTGTGACATCCGGCATCGGGCATTTGATATCTACCACCTGCCCTATTTCTACCCGGTCTGACGATTTCGCTTTTTTGCCGCCCACGCGAATCAATCCCTTGCGCAGGTTTTTTTCGAGCCACGCATGTTGCAGTCCGGGATAATGGCGCTTGAACCAGCGGTCGAGGCGGATGCCGCCGTCGGCTTCAGTGATAATAATTTTATCCATTGAGCGAACGCATCAGCCACATGCCGGCGAACAAAGCGGCGATGGAGACGATGACCGAACCGAAGATATAGGCCGCCGCCTGCAGCCACAGGCCTTTTTCGATGAGCAGGTAGGATTCGAGCGAGAAGGTGGAAAAGGTTGTATAGCCGCCGAGCACGCCGATGGCCATCAGCAGGTGCATGTCCTTCGATTTTTCCGGCAGCACCAGCACCATGACGCCGATCCACACCCCCATCAGGAACGAGCCGCTGACATTGATGACGAGCGTCCCGAAGGGAAAGCCGGTGGGGTTGACCACGCCGACCCAGACGCCGACCACATAGCGGCACATTGAGCCGAACGCCCCGCCGATGGCGACGTACATGAGGGGGAGGAAATTCATAGGCAATCATCAAATGTCAAAGGGCAAATGTCAAACCCTGTCATTCCCGTGAAAACGGGAATCCAGCGCGCCGCGTCTGCGGCGCAGAAGAATTCTATACCGCGCCCATGGCGCTTTTGCTGGATTCCTGCCTTCGCGGGAATGACAAGAAAATTATGCTGCTTTTGCTTTCTTGGTTTTAGCCGGCTTATCCGTATCCGTCTTGAGTCCGAGCGTGACGGGTTCAGCCGGCGCAGTCTCAACCGGCCCGGAATCCTTGCCCTTGGCGGATTCGTCGCGGTCGACGAATTCGATGATGGCCATCGGCGCCTTGTCGCCGTAGCGGAAACCGGCCTTGAGCACGCGGGTATAGCCGCCTTGCCGCGTTTTATAACGCTCGGCGAGGGTGGAGAATAATTTTTCGGTGAGCGCCGCATCCTTGAGCGTCGCCAGCACCTGGCGGCGGGCATGTAAGCCGCCGCGCTTGGCCAGCGTCACCAGCTTTTCCGCGACGGGCTTGAGATCCTTGGCCTTGGGCAGGGTGGTCGAAATCTGCTCGTGCTTGATCAGCGCCTGCGCGAGGTTCATGAACATCGCCTTGCGATGGCCGCTTTTTCTGCCGAGTTTACGGCCGCTCATTTGATGGCGCATTTTATTTCTCCTAGTTCAAATCCTGCGAAGCGCCAAGCGATTGCGCAGGATCCTGTGCAGCCTTACGGCTCACAGGATTTATACTCAATACGGATCCTCATACTTCCTCGCCAACTCCTCAATATTCTCGGGCGGCCAGCCGGTGACTTCCATGCCGAACTTGAGGCCGATCTTGGCCAGTTTTTCCTTGATTTCGTTGAGCGATTTGCGGCCGAAATTGGGCGTCTTGAGCATTTCGCTTTCGGTCTTCTGCACGAGGTCGCCGACATAGACGATATTGTCGTTCTTGAGGCAGTTGGTAGCGCGCACGGAAAGCTCGTCGAGGTCGTAGACCTTCTTGAGCAGGTACGGGCTGAAGGGCAGCTCGGGCTTGGCTTCTTCTTTTTTCTCCAGCTTCGATTCCTCGAAGTTGATGAAGAGCTGCAGCTGATCCTGCAGGATGCGTGCGGCCAGCGCCACGGCGTCCTCGGCCGTCATCGAGCCGTCGGTTTCGACTGTCATCGACAGTTTGTCGTAGTCGGTGATCTGGCCGACGCGGGCGTTGTCGACCTTGTACGATACCTTGACCACGGGCGAGAACAGCGCATCGACCGGGATGAGGCCGATGGCGGCGTCGCTCTGCTTGCTGGCGCGGACGTAGCCCTTGCCGGTTTCGACGGTCATTTCCATGTTAAGCTTGGCGCCCTTGTCGAGCGTGCAGATGACGTGATCCTTGTTGATGATCTCGACATCGCCGTCGATGGCGCCGGCCTTGACTTCGCCGGGGCCGCTGGCGGTGAGCGTGATGCGCTTTTTGTCGCCGCTTCCGGCCTTGAGGCGCAGTTCCTTGATGTTGAGGATGATGTCGGTGACGTCCTCGCGCACGCCGGGGACGGATGAGAATTCATGCAGCACGCCCTCGATTTTGACCGAGGTCACGGCCGCGCCCTGCAGCGACGACAGCAAGATGCGGCGCAGCGCCACGCCCAGCGTATGGCCGAAGCCACGCTCCAGCGGCTCGGCCACAATCGTCGCCTGGCGCGGGTTGCTTTTGGAAGCCGCGATATCGAGCTTCGACGGTTTGATCAGGTCTTGCCAGTTTTTTGCTAACATGTTTGCTCCTAAAATTAAGTCGTACATGGTACTCAGTACACGGTACTCAAAATCTTCACCGGGTACCGAGTACCGTGTACCGGGTACGTCTTCTTAAACTCTCCGTCTTTTCGGCGGCCGACAACCGTTATGCGGCACGGGAGTGACGTCTTTAATCGACGTGACCTGGAAACCTACCGCCTGCAGCGCGCGCAGGGCCGATTCGCGGCCGGAGCCGGGGCCTTTGACCAGGACCGCCAGCGTTTTCATGCCGTGCTCCTGCGCTTTCTTTCCGGCACTCTCGGCTGTGACCTGCGCGGCGTAAGGCGTCGATTTGCGCGAGCCTTTGAAACCGTGATGCCCGGCCGACGACCATGCCACGGTGTTGCCCTGCGTGTCCGTAATGGTGACGATGGTGTTGTTGAACGAGGCGTTGACATGCGCCACGCCGGTGGTGATGTTCTTGCGCTCTTTCTTTTTAATTTTCGCCGGACCGGCGGCGGGGGCGGCGGCGTCTTTGGTTGCGGTTGCTTCTTTGGCCATTCTAAACTCCTAGAGGGATGTGGGGAGATGGAGATGTGGGGATGTGGAGAAAGAAAAAATCTTTCTTATTCCCCACATCTCCACATCCTTCCACATCCCCACATCCAATTTTACTTCGTAACTATCTTCTTGCCCGCAATCGGCTTTGCCTTGCCCTTGCGGGTTCTCGCATTAGTATGCGTGCGCTGGCCGCGGGTGGGCAGTTTTTTGCGGTGGCGCAGGCCGCGGTAGCAGCCGAGATCGACCAGGCGCTTGATGTTCATCGACACTTCGCGGCGCAGGTCGCCCTCGACCGTGTAGTCGCGGTCGATGATTTCGCGCAGGCGGCTGACTTCCGATTCGGTCAGCTGATGCACGCGTTTTTCCGCTCCCAGATCGGCCTTTTTGCAGATTTCGGCGGCCTTGACGTGGCCGATGCCGTGAATATAGGTCAGCGCGATGTCGAGCCGTTTGGCCGAGGGAATATTTACGCCAGCGATACGAGCCACAGAAACCTCTTTTTAGGGGATGGGGATTGGGGATTGGGGATTGGGAAAAAATCATTATTTTCCAATCCCTAATCCCTAATCCCCAATCCCGATTTTGTTAAAAGGAATGGGGATTTTAGTCATATTTACGGCCGCGTCAACTGTTTTTCGCATTTTTTTTACCCATTCCCATCACTTCGTCGATCTGCCGGGCTACTTCCTCGATCTCCGCCATGCCGTCGACACTCAGTAGCTTACCTTGCACGCGGTAATAGGGGAGCAGCGGCTCGGTCTGCATATGGTAGGTCTCCAGACGCTTGGCCACCGTCTGCGCCTTGTCATCCTCGCGACGGATAAATTCCTTGCTGCCGCAGGCGTCGCACACGCCCGCCTGCATCGGGCGCTTGAAGCTGTCGTGATAGCCGGCGCCGCATTTGGCGCAGGCATAGCGGCCGACAATGCGCTTCATCAGCTTTTCGTCATCCACCTTTAACTCGATGACGCGGTCGATAGCGGCGTCCTCAAAGGCCAGTGCCCTATCGAGCGCCTCGGCCTGCGCCAGCGTGCGCGGAAAGCCGTCGAGGACAAAGCCCAGCGCGCAATCCGCCTTGTGGATGCGGCCGAACAGCACATCGATCATCGTTTTGTCGGGCACGAGATGGCCCTTGGCCATGATGTCCTGCACCTGCTTGCCCAGCGGCGTGCCGGATGCCACTGCCTCACGCAGCATGTCGCCGGTAGCGATTTTGCCGATGTTGAGCTTCTTCCTGAGAATATCCGCTTGCGTGCCTTTGCCGGCGCCCGGCGGCCCTAAAAGAATGATCTTCATTTGAGTCTCCCTTTCAGCTTCGCTTTTTTGATCAAGCCCTCATATTGGTGCGCGAAGAGATGCGACTGCACCTGCGTCACGAAATCGATGGTGACGTTGACGACGATCATGAGGCCGGTGCCACCGAGCTGGAACGGCACGGAATATTTAGCGACGAAGAGTTCCGGCATGGCGCAGACCAGGGCGATGTAAAGCGCGCCCACCGCGGTTAACCGCGTCAGCACGTAATCGAGATATTCCGCCGTCTGCTGGCCGGGGCGGATGCCGGCGATGAAGCCGCCGCCTTTTTTGAGGTCGTCGGCTTTTTCGGCCGGGTTGAACACGATGGAGGTGTAGAAGAAGCTGAAAAACACGATGAGTGCGACGTAGCAGGCGATGTAGAGCGGCTGGCCGTGCGCGAGATAGCTGCTCAGGGTGGCGAGGATGCCGGTGCCGCCGTTAGCATGGAAGCTGGCGATGGTGAGCGGAAACAGCAGAATCGAGCTGGCGAAGATGGGCGGGATGACACCGGAGGTGTTGAGTTTCAGCGGCATGTGCGTCGCTTCGCCGCCGAACATTTTATTGCCCTGCTGGCGTTTGGGGTATTGCACGACGATGCGGCGCTGGGCGCGCTCCATGAAGACGATGAAGGCGATCAAGCCCAGCACGATGATAATAATCAGGAAAATGAACGGCGTCGAGATGACGCCGGTGCGGCCTAATTCCAATGTCCGGCCGATGGCGTTGGGCAGGTTGGCGATGATGCCGGTGAAGATGATCATCGAGATGCCGTTGCCGATGCCGCGCGCCGTGATCTGCTCACCCAGCCACATTAAAAACAGCGTGCCGCCGGCCAGCGTTATCGTCGTGGTGAACAGGAAAAACGCGCCGGGGTCGATCACCGCCGAGCCGTGCGCACCGCTCATGCCCTGCAGGCCCACCGCGATGCCGTAACCCTGGAATGCGGCCAGCACCACCGTGCCGTAGCGCGTATATTGGTTGATCTTGCGGTAGCCCGCCGCGCCTTCTTTTTTGAGTGTGGCCAGGTGCGGCACGGCGACGGTCAGGATCTGGATGATGATGGAGGAGGAGATATAGGGCATGACGGCCAGCGCGAAAATGCTCATGCGCGACAGCGCGCCGCCGGTGAACATGTTGAACACGCCGAGCACGCCGCCCTGCTGCTTGGCGTAGATTTCGGCCAGGATGTGCGGGTCGATGCCGGGGACGGGGATGTAGGTGCCGATGCGGCAGACGATGAGCGCGCCCAGCAAAAACCACAGGCGCTTCTTCAGGTCGGTGGCGCGCGAGAACACCCCGAAATTCATGTTGGCGGCGAGACGTTCAGCGGCGGAGGTGGTCATAAGTGGGTCATGGGTTTTTGGTCATTGGTCATGAGTGAATCGCTTGAACCCCATGACTCATGACCCATGACTCATGACGACACTGCCACCCGCCTTCTCCACCGCAGCCTTCGCGCCTTCAGACGCAAAATTGACGTGCAGCGAAATCTTAGCTTTCAGTTCGCCCTTGGCCAGCAGTTTGACTTCCGAAGCATTTTTGCGCAGCAATCCGGCGGCTTTCAGCGCGTCCAGGTTGATGTCCTTCTTGGCGTCGAGTTTGCCTGCGGTGATGGCTTTTTCGATGGCGCCGAGATTGACGGTGGCGATTTCCTTGCGCGTCGGGTTGTTGAAGCCGCGCTTGGGCAGGCGGCGATGGATCGGCGTCTGGCCGCCCTCGAAGCCGTTGATGCGCACGCCGGTGCGCGCGGTTTGTCCTTTGCCGCCGCGGCCGCAGGTTTTGCCCTTGCCGCTGCCGATGCCGCGACCCACGCGCATCTTGCGATGGTGCGAGCCGGGATTGGATTTGAGTTCGTTGAGTTGCATAAAATTATCCTCGTGCTCTTACTTGTTCTTTTGGGAAATAGCGGTCTAGCCGTAATCTTATGGCCTCATCAAATGTTTCAACCATAGAACCCAATGGCTTTTGACCTGGCTGCGCGGCTGACATTATGGTACCCATATGATATGTTAAACTAATTCTTTCGTAGATATTTTCTAAAGCATCCCTCAATGGCGCCAGTACCTTATCTATATCAATCCCGCTAACACGCTCGGAATATTTCAGGTGTAGGTAGGCATCTTCCATGTGTCCCGCTGCCAACTGTTCAGCAAATGTTCCGCCACGAACAGAACGTGTGTTTAACGGTTTTTCAATTCCACTGAAAACCACTTCAAATGCAGGAGGAACGGGCTTGAGTTTGCTCATTGAACTGCCTCCACCTTCACCAAATGCCGTACCTTATAAATCATGCCGCGCACTTCCGGCGTATCCTGCAGCACGCGCGTCTTATGGCGCTTGTTCAGGCCCAACCCGATCAGCGTCGCTTCCTGGTCCCAGCGGCGCGCGATGCTGCCGGTGGTTTGCGTTATCTTTACCGTTGCACCGGAGGGAGCTTTTTTTACCTCAGGTTTTTTCGGTGCGGGTTTTTCCGCAACGGGCTTTGCCGTTTTCGGCTTGGTTTCTTTTTTTGCTGCTTCACTTGTCATACTGCATTCCTTTATTATCAATTTCCGTCATCCTCCGAATTTTGCCCTTGCAAAATTCTAGGGGGATCCAGTTTCTAGTTCGCCCTAGAATCGCAAGAGCGATTCGGGCGACGACGCCTAGGCTTTCTTCTCCTTATTATTATTCTCCTCCGCCGGTTTGCCCTCGCGGCGTTCGACGATTTCGCCGACTTTTTTGCCGCGCTTGGCGGCCACCGCGCGTGGCGAGCGCATGTCGTGCAGCGCGTTGAAGGTGGCTTTGAGCATGTTGTGCGGGTTGCTGGTGCCGACCGACTTGGCGACGACATCCTGCACGCCCAGTGCCTCGAACACGGCACGCATCGGGCCGCCGGCGATAATGCCGGTGCCGACGGGCGCGGTGCGGATGATGACTTTTCCGGCGCCGAAGCGGCCATAGAGATCGTGGTGCAGCGTGCGGCCTTCGCGTAGCGGGATGCGCACCATTTTTTTCTTGGCGTCGTCGAGCGCCTTGCGCATGGCGTCGGAGACTTCCTTGGCCTTGCCCGAGCCGTAGCCGACCTTGCCCTTGCCGTCGCCGACGACGACCAGCGCCGCGAAACCGAAGCGCCGACCGCCCTTCACCACCTTGGCGACGCGGTTGATCGACACTAATTTGTCGATCAGCTCGCTGCCTTCACGGTCTTTGCGTTCTTCGTTGCGTTGTTCACGTGCCATTTTATTTCTCCGTTAGAATGATAATCCGCCGGCGCGCGCCGCGTCCGCCAGCGCCTTGACGCGCCCGTGGAAGAGGTAGCCGCCGCGGTCGAACACGACTTCTTTGACGTTGGCTTTCTGCGCTGCCTTGGCGATCGCTTCGCCCACAGCCTTGGCCGATTCGATGGTAGCGCCCGCTTTGCCTTTTTTGCCCTTTTCCAGCGACGAGGCGGCGGCGAGCGTGACGCCCTTGCCGTCGTCGATCAGCTGGGCATAGATATGCTTGCCCGAACGGAACACGCTGAGGCGCACACGGCCATGCTTCTTGATGTGCGTGCGCACGCGCTGCTTGCGGCGGGCGAACAGGGCTTTGGATTTTACGGATTGGGTCATATTTCCATCAATCCTGCGAACTGCGGAGCAGTTGCGCAGGATCCTTTCATTTTTAATAGTTTTACATGATCCTGTGCAGCCGCTTACGCGGCTCACAGGATTTAAGCTATTTCTTCTTCCCTTCCTTCATTCTCACATATTCCCCTTCATAGCGCACGCCCTTGCCCTTGTAGGGCTCCGGCTTGCGCAGCGAGCGGATTTCCGCGGCGACCTGGCCGACCAGCTTGCGGTCGGAGCCGCTGATGGTGATTTCGGTCGGCTTGGCGCATTTGATTTCGATGCCGGCGGGAATAGCGTATTTGATTTCGTGCGAAAAGCCCAGCGCCATGCTGAGATAATTTTTATCGGCGCTGGCGCGGAAGCCGACGCCCTGGATTTCCATGCGCGTGGTGAAGCCTTTCGACACGCCTTCGATCATGTTGCCAAGCTGGCGGCGCGACGTGCCCCACATCATGCGGGCGCGGGCGGCTTTGCTCACGGGCTTGACCCAGGCCTTGCCGTCCTTGACTTCGACGGTGACTTCCGGCGCCAGGCGGAATTTGAGTTCACCCTTGCCGCCCTTGACGGCGACGTCCGGGCCGGTCACCGTAACGGTGACGCCTTGAGGGATTGCTACCGGCTGTTTGCCTACTCTTGACATTTTATTCTCCTTTACAAATCCTGTGAGGCGAAGCCTGCACAGTATCCTGCGCAGCCTTGCGGCTCGCAGGATTTAAACTAAAACACACTGCACAATATCTCACCACCCACCCCGGCGACGCGGGCGTCGAAATCCGACATCACGCCTTTGGAGGTGGACAAAATGGCGATGCCCAGCCCGTTGAAAAATTTCGGCAGGCGCGAGATTTTGTAATAGACGCGCCGTCCCGGCTTGGAGATGCACTTGATTTCCTTAATCACACGCTCACCCTCGTGGTATTTCAGATCGATCTCGAATTCGGACTTGTTGTTTTCGAGGTCGACGCGGCGGTAATCGTTGATGAAGCCCTCGTTCTTGAGTACGTCAAGCACGTCGCCGAGAAAATGCGACGCCTGGCAGCGCACCGTGGCAAGGCGAGCCTGCTGGCCGTTCTTGATCAGAGCGAGCATGTCGGCTAATCTATAGTTCATTGACATAGTATCTTCTCCTTCGTTACATCCTGCGAATCGCCATGCGATTGCGCAGGATCTCTTTTTCCTAGATCCTGTGCAGCCTCGCGGCTCACAGGATTTACACTCTCTACCAACTCGCTTTCGTCAACCCCGGAATGCGGCCGAACGAGCCAAGTTCGCGCAATTTGATGCGCGATAATTTAAATTTGCGATAGGTGCCGCGCGCGCGGCCGGTCAGCTCACAGCGATTGCGGTGGCGCACTTTGCTGCTGTTGCGCGGCAGTTTCGACAATGCGATCTGGGCCTGCAGGCGCTCGTCGAACGCCAGGTCGCGCTTCATAATAATTTTTTTGAGCGCAGCGCGCTTGACGGCGAATTTTTTCACCAGCTTGTCGCGGTTTTTACCTTTATTGATCGAACTTTTTTTAGCCACAATAACCTCTCTTTAAAATTATCTATTCAAAAGATATTCTTCTATAGGACTGTCGTCACGCGGCATGAAACGGCTGACCAGCAGCTGAGCATCCGTATAGCCTTTTTTATGCAATGCCGCATATAGTTTATCCCTATCTTTATGGAAACCAAATCTCTTGACTCCATCCTGACCGTTCTCAACATAAGCTACCCAGCTTTCATCTTTTTGCCTCTCCGGGTATAGTGGCAAATCCTGTTCCATCTGCTCATTCGCTTTACTGACATTGATCGACATATTCACCTCACTCGTCTCTATTTAATGAAAGGCATGTTGAAGCCGGTGAGCAATGCCTTCGCCTCGGCGTCGGTGCCCGCGGTGGTGCAGATGATGATGTCCATACCGCGCACCTGATCGATTTTGTCGTAATTGATCTCGGGGAACACGATTTGCTCTTTGAGGCCGAGCGCGTAATTGCCGCGGCCGTCGAAGCTGTTGTTTTTCACGCCGCGGAAATCGCGCACGCGCGGCAGGGCGGTGTTGATCAGCCGGTCAAGGAACTCGTACATCTTCTGCTTGCGCAGCGTCACCTTGCAGCCGATGGCCAGGTTTTCGCGCAGCTTGAAGCTGGCGATGGCTTTTTTCGACTTGGTGATGAGCGGCTTCTGGCCGGCAATCAACGTCATGTCGCTGACCGCCGCCTGGATGGTTTTGCTGTCGTTGACGTTTTCGCCGACGCCCATGTTGATGACGATTTTGTCGAGCTTGGGCACCTGCATGGCGTTCTTGTAATTGAACTGCTTCTGCAGCGCCGCACGCACCTCTTTTTCGTAGGCGGCCTGGAGGCGCGGCGTGTATTTATCCTGCGAGCCGCCAGGCGGCGCAGGATCTTTTTTCATTGCATTTGTTTTAGCCATATTCTTTTCCTTCTCTATTTACTTAGTCCTGCGAGGCGCGAAGCGACTGCACAGGATCCTGTGCAGGCTCACGCCTCACAGGATTGGTGCTCCTGAACTCCGCGCGATGCGCAGCTTGCGCTCGCCTTCGATTTTATAGCCGACGCGCGTGCCCTTGCCCGATTTGGGGTCGAGCAGCATGACGTTGGACACGTGCAGCGACATTTCTTTCTCGACGATGCCGCCGCCGGAAAGCTTGGACGGTTTCTGGTGGCGCTTCACCTTGTTGACACCCTCGACGACGACGCGCGACGACTCGGTGATCACCTGCGTGATCTTACCCTTTTTGCCTTTTTCGCGGCCGGCGATGACGATGACTTCGTCGCCTTTTTTTACTTTAAACTTTGCCTTTGTCATTTTCTCATTCCTTATAAATTTAGGTGCTAGGTTCTAGGGGCTAGGTGCTACTAGAACCTAGAACCCAGTCCCTAGAACCTCATAATACCTCCGGCGCCAGCGACACGATCTTCATGAACTGCTTGGCGCGCAGTTCGCGCGTTACGGGTCCGAAGATGCGCGTGCCGATCGGCTCGTTTTGCGCCGTGAGCAGCACCGCTGCGTTCTTGTCGAAACGGATCGTGCTGCCGTCGGGACGGCGGATATCGCGGCGCGTGCGCACGATGACGGCCTTGTGCACCTCGCCTTTTTTGACCTTGCCGCGCGGAATGGCGTCCTTGATCGAGACGACGATGACGTCGCCGACCGAGCCGTACCGCCGCTGCGAACCGCCCAATACCTTGATGCACATCACACGCCGCGCACCGGAATTGTCGGCGACTTCGAGATTGGTTTGTTGCTGTATCATAAATTCCTCTGTTTTTTCATTAAGGTGCTAGGGGCTAGGTTCTAGGTGCTAGTTAAAACTAGAACCTAGCCTCTAGCACCTAGAACCTATTATTCATACACCACAGCCCAGCGCTTGGTCTTGGAGATGGGCTTGGATTCGATGATCTGTACCTTGTCGCCGACCTTGAACTGTTCCTTCTCGTCGTGCGCCGCGTATTTTTTCGAGCGCTGGATGGTTTTTTTGTAAATCGGGTGCGACATGCGGCGGTCAACGCGCACGGTCACCGTTTTCTCGTTCTTGTCGCTGACGACGACTCCGGTCAATACTCGTTTCGGCATAGGCTATTCCTTTTCTTTCTTGGCTTTTACGGTCTTTTTGGCCTTCTCCGGCGCAGCCTTTTTCTCAGTCTTGGCCTTAGGCGCAGACGGAGCCTTCACCGCTCCCGGCGTTTCACCCAATAAAGTTTTCGCGCGCGCGATGGTGCGGCGGGCGATCTTGAAGCGGCCTTTATTTTCCAGCGCACCGGTGGCCGCCTGCATCCGCAGGTTGAACTGTTCTTTCTTGAGCGACAGCACCAGGTCTTTCAATTCTTCGGCGCTCTTGGCGCGTAATTCGGCGATTTTCATAGTTTACTCCGCTAATCTGGCAACAAATTTGGTCTTGATCGGCAGCTTGGCGCTGGCGCGGTCGAACGCTTCGCGCGCCACGGCTTCCGGCACGCCGTCGATCTCGAACATGATGCGGCCCGGCTCGACGCGGCAGGCCCAGAATTCCACGCTGCCCTTGCCGCTGCCCATGCGCACTTCGGCCGGTTTTTTGGTCACCGGCAGGTCGGGGAATATGCGGATCCACATGCGCCCGACGCGCTTGACGTGGCGCGAAATGGCGCGCCGCGCCGCCTCGATCTGCCGCGCCGTGACGCGCTCCGGCTGCAGGGCTTTTAAGCCATACTCGCCGAAATTCAGCGTAAAGCCGCCCTTGGCGTTGCCGCGGATGCGGCCTTTATGCGCCTTGCGGTACTTGGTTTTTTTAGGACTCATCATATGCGTTGCTCGTTATTCCTTGGTTTCCAGCGTCGGTTCCACAGGCGGCAGATTTTCATTCGCCACCGCCGGTTCCTCATGTATCGTGTCTTTTTTCTTGCCGATGATCTCGCCCTTGAACACCCATACTTTGACGCCGATGACGCCGTAGGTGGTTTTGGCTTCGGCGACGCCGTAATCGACGTCGGCGCGCAGCGTGTGCAGCGGCACGCGGCCCTCGCGGTACCATTCCATGCGCGCGATTTCGGCGCCGCCGAGGCGGCCGCTGACGTTGATGCGGATGCCGAGCGCGCCCAAACGCAGGCACGACTGCACGGCGCGTTTCATGGCGCGGCGGAAGGCGACGCGCTTTTCCAATTGCTGCGCCACGGATTCGGCGATCAGCGTGGCGTCCAGCTCGGGCTTGGGCACCGGCACGATGTTGACGTGGATCTCGTCCTTGGTGAATTGGGCGAGGTCCTTTTTGATCTTGTCGATGTCGGCGCCCTTCTTGCCGATCACCACGCCGGGACGCGCCGTATGGATCGTGACGTGCGCCTTTTTGGTCGGGCGCTCGATGACGATTTTGCTCACGCCGGCGGCATCGAGCGTCTTTTTCAGATACTTGGTGATCTGCAGATCCTCGTGCAACCGGTCGGCATAATTGGCATCATTGGCGTACCAGCGCGAATCCCAATTCTTGTTGACGCCGACGCGGAAGCTGATTGCGTTTACTTTCTGACCCATTAGTTGGACTCCTTTTTCTTTGAATCCTGTGAGCGCTTTTTGCGCTGCACAGGATCTTTCGACTTTTTCGCTTGATCCCGTGCAGCCTTACGGCTCACAGGATTGATACTTTCCTCGCCGCGCTCGCGCACGATCAGCGTCAAATTGGCGAACGGTTTCAAGATGCGCGCCGAGCGGCCGCGGCCGCGCGTGTGCATGCGCTTCATGACGATGTTCTTGCCGACATAGGCCTCTTTCACATAGAGCGAATCGACGTTCAGATTATGGTTATTCTCGGCATTGGCGATGGCCGATTGCAGCCCCTTCCGCACGTCATTGGCAATGCGCTTGCCGCTGAAAGAAAGCTGCGTCAGCGCGCTGCTGACATCCATGCCGCGGATCAAGCCCGCCACCAGGTTCAACTTGCGCGGCGAAATGCGCAGGCGGTTGATGACCGCTTTGGCTTCCGTTGCCTCCAGTTGGCGCTCTAAACTTTTCTTGCTCATATTCTTCTCCCTAATCCTGCGAATCGCGAAGCGATTGCGCAGGATCTGTTACCTTTGATCCTGTGCAGCCGCTTTCGCGGCTCACAGGATTGATACTAATCCTTCTTCTCCGCCGGTTTGTCCGACTTTTTCTCCGCCGCGCTGTGGGCGATGAAGATGCGCGTCGGCGCAAACTCGCCCAGCTTGTGGCCGATCATGTCTTCGTTCACCGACACCGGAATAAACTTCTTGCCGTTATAAACGCCGAACACCAGCCCCACGAACTGCGGCAGAATCGTCGAACGCCGCGACCAGGTCTTGATAATCTGGTTCTTTCCCGACGCGCGTGCCACATCCGCTTTCTTGAGCAGATAGCCATCGACGAACGGGCCTTTCCAAACTGAACGTGCCATAATTTACTCCCTATTTGCCGTGGCGATTCTTGAGAATCATTTTGTTCTTCTTTTTCCGCGAGCGCGTCTTGGTGCCCTTGGTGCCTTTGCCCCACGGCGTTACCGGGTGGCGGCCGCCGGAGGTGCGGCCTTCGCCGCCGCCGTGCGGATGGTCGACCGGGTTCATGGCGACGCCGCGCACGCATGGGCGGATGCCTAGCCAGCGCGAGCGTCCGGCCTTGCCGATGACGATGTTCTGATGGTCGGGATTGCTGACCGCGCCGATGGTGGCCAAACATTCGCCGCGAATCTGGCGCACTTCGCCCGAACGCAGCTTGACCTGCGCGAAGCCGCCGTCCTTGCCGACGAGCTGCACATAGGTTCCGGCGGCGCGCGCGAGTTGGCCGCCTTTGCCTTCCTTCATTTCGACGTTGTGGATGATGGTACCGACGGGGATGCTTTTGATATGCATAGCGTTGCCGGGCTTGATGTCGGCCTTGTCGGACGAGATGACGCTGTCGCCGATGGCGATACGCTGCGGCGCGATGATGTAGGCCTGCTCGCCGTCCTGGTATTTGATCAGCGCGATGAAACAGGTGCGGTTGGGGTCGTATTCCAGCCGCTCGACTACCGCCGGCATGTCGAATTTGCGGCGCTTGAAATCGATGACGCGGTAGGCTTTTTTGTGCCCGCCGCCGACGCGGAAAGCCGTCAGCCGCCCGTTATTATTGCGCCCGCCGGATTTGTTGTAGCCTTCGGTCAGCGTCTTGACCGGCTTGCCCTTATGCAACTCCGAGCGGTCAACGATGACCAGCTGGCGCTGCGCGGCGGTGGTGGGTTTGAATGATTTGAGTGCCATGTTATCTCGCTCCGCCCTCTAAATTAATCGTCTGGCCTGCGACCAGCGTGATGATCGCTTTTTTGACGTCCGAATGCTTGCCCATGACGTTCTTGAAACGCTTGGTCTTGCCCTGGCGCACCAGCGTGTTGACCTTGGCGACTTTCACGTTGAACAGCGCTTCCACCGCCGATTTGATGTCGGCCTTGCTGGCGTCCAGATGCACGTTGAACAGCACCTTGTTATGCTCAGAGGCGGCGGTGGATTTCTCCGTTATCACCGGCGAGACGATAATGTCGTAATGATAGGCGCGCGCGTTCGGGGCGGCGGCTGTAGCATCTTTCTTTTTGCGTCCGAGTTTCATTTGAGCCTCTCTTCCAGCTGCGCGATGGCATCCTTGGTCAGCACCAGCTGCTTGTGGCGCAGGATGTCGTAGACGTTGGCGCCGATGCCGGGCAGCACGTCGACATGCTTGATATTGCGCGCCGCCTTGGCGAAGGCCACGTCCAGCGTGCCGTCGATGATGAGCGGCTTGTCCCAGCCGTTTTTCTTGAACGACGCGGCGATGGCCTTGGTCTGCGGTTTTTTCATCTGCGCGTTCTCCAAGATGAACAACGCGCCTTCCTTGTGCTTGGCCGAGAGCGCCATTTTGAGCGCCAGCTTGCGGAATTTTTTGTTGAGGCCCTGCGCATGGCTGCGCACGACGGGGCCGAAAATCGTAGCGCCACCGCGGAACTGCGGCGAGCGCAAGCTGCCGGCACGGGCGTTGCCGGTGCCTTTTTGCTTCCACGGCTTTTTCGTGGTGCCCTGAATTTCGCTGATGGTTTTCGTCTTGTGCGTGCCCGCCTGTTTTTTGGCGCGCTGCCACTCGACCATGCGGTGCAGAATGTCCTGCCGCACGTCGAGGCCGAAAATCTCCTTGGAGAGTTCGATCTCGCCCGCGGCTTTGTTTTCCAGTGTGATGACTTTGGTTTTCATAATTATCTCCGTACAAATCCTGCGAATCGCTCTGCGATTGCGCAGGATCTAGTTTTTGGCCTCCTGAGTATCTTGCGCTGGATCCTGTGCAGCGCCTTCGGCGCTCACAGGACTTTGCCGAAGACCCGCCGGATACGGCGCTTTCGGGTGCGCGCCTTTTTTGACCGCGTCCTTGACCAGCACGTAACCGTTTTCTGCGCCCGGCACGGCGCCCTTGACCATGATCACGCCCTGCTCGTCATCGACCTGCATGATTTCCAGATTCTGCACGGTGCGGCGGCGCGTGCCCATGTGCCCGGCCATTTTCTTGCCTTTGAAGGTGCGGCCCGGATCCTGGCGCTGGCCGGTCGATCCGTGCGAGCGGTGCGATACCGACACGCCGTGCGACGCTTCCAGCCCGGCGAAATTCCAGCGCTTCATCACGCCCGCGAAGCCCTTGCCGACGGTGTCGCCGGAGACATCGACATATTGTCCCGGCACGAAATGGCTGGCGACGAGCTCGACGCCCGGCTCGAGAATCGCGTTTTCGGCGACGCGGAATTCGGCGAGCTTGCGCTTGGGTTCGACTTTGGCCTTGGCATAATGACCGCGCAAACTTTTGCTGGTGTTTTTTGCCTTGGCCACGCCGACGCCCAGCTGCACGGCGGTATAGCCGTCTCTGCCTAAAGTCTTCTGCGCCACGACCTGGCAGTTTTCCACCTGCAAAACGGTCACAGGCGTTTCCTCGCCCGCGTCGCCATAGACGGTCGTCATGCCCAGTTTTTTCGCTATCAGTCCGGTTCTCATAATTCTTTCCTCTCAAAATCCTGCGAGGCGAAGCCTGCGCAGGATCCTGTGCTGCGCTTCGCGCCCACAGGATTAGTACTAAGCCGCCTCCGCCTTAATCTTAATATCCACGCCCGAGGCCAAATCCAATTTCATCAGCGCATCGACCGTCTGCGGCGTCGGATCGAGAATGTCGATCAGGCGCTTGTGCGTGCGGATTTCGAACTGCTCGCGCGATTTCTTGTCGATGTGCGGCGAGCGGTTGACCGTATAACGCTGAATGCGGCGCGGCAGCGGAATCGGCCCCACCACATTTGCACCGGTGCGCTTGGCCGTGCTCACGATCTCCGCCGTGCTCTGGTCGAGCACGCGGTGGTCGAAAGCCTTGAGCCAAATTCTGATTTTCTGGTTTTGCATAAATTACCTAGCTGTTCCGTTAGTGCCAAGACCACGTTTCTCAGCTTTTCTACGGTCTCTTAAAAAATCGGTGGCACTTGCAGTACTCGGTGGCTCAATACCGAGATGAGACTCGATCTGCCGCACTCTTTCAGAAAGTGCGTCTACTGCTTCAGCAATAGGCTGAAGCGCGGCATTCAACACTAAAGCCTTATCAAGTGGAAATTCGGATTGTTTCGCCGGATCAGTCGCAGCTTTTATGCGTCTTACCAGCGCAGTTTCCCTCTTATTGTTAGATTCAATCATAACTCCTCCTACTCCACGACCTTGGCCACGACCCCAGCCCCAATGGTCCTACCACCCTCACGAATAGCAAACCTCAATCCCTCCTCCATAGCGATGGGGGAGATGAGGGTGGCTTCGATGGTGACGTTGTCGCCGGGCATGATCATCTCGACGCCTTTGGGCAGGGTCAGGCTGCCGGTGACGTCGGTGGTGCGGAAGTAAAATTGCGGGCGGTAGTTGCTGAAGAAGGGAGTATGTCTTCCGCCTTCTTCCTTGGTCAGCACGTAGATCTCCGCGGTGAACTTGGTGTGCGGGGTGATGCTGCCCGGCTTGCACAGCACCTGGCCGCGTTCGACTTCTTCGCGCTTGGTGCCTCTGAGGAGAATGCCGACGTTATCACCCGCTCTTCCTTCGTCGAGCAGCTTGCGGAACATTTCGACGCCGGTGCAGACGGTTTTCTGGGTGGGCCTTAGTCCCACGATCTCGATTTCCTCGTTGACCTTGACGATGCCGCGCTCGACGCGGCCCGTGACGACAGTACCTCTGCCGGAGATGCTGAACACGTCTTCGATTGGCATCAGGAAGGGTTTGTCCAGCGGGCGTTCGGGTTGGGGAATGGTACTGTCCACCGCTTCCATCAGCTTCAAGATGGCATCATGGCCCAGTTCGGGGGACTTGCCTTCCAGGGCGCAGGTAGCCGATCCCTTGATGATGGGGATGGTGTCGCCGGGGAATTTATACTTGTTGAGCAACTCGCGTACTTCCATCTCGACCAGTTCCAGCAGTTCGGGGTCATCGACCATGTCGCATTTGTTCAAGAACACGACGATGGCGGGGACGCCGACCTGTCTGGCTAATAGAATGTGCTCGCGGGTTTGCGGCATAGGGCCATCGGCGGCAGAGACTACTAATATAGCGCCGTCCATCTGCGCGGCGCCGGTGATCATGTTCTTCACGTAGTCGGCGTGGCCCGGGCAATCGACATGGGCATAATGCCGCTTGTCGGTTTCGTACTCGACGTGCGCCGTATTAATCGTAATGCCGCGCGCCTTTTCCTCCGGGGCCGCGTCGATCTGGTCGTAGGCGGTGTATTTCGCCTTGCCGGTCTCGGCCAGGACTTTTGTTATGGCTGCCGTCAGGCTCGTCTTCCCGTGATCCACGTGCCCGATCGTGCCAATATTGCAATGCGGCTTCGTACGTTTGAAGGTCTCTTTGGTCATAATTGTGCTCCTCGTTTCAATCCTGCGAGGCGAAGCCTGCGCAGTATCTCGTTCAGTTGTTTAGTTCTTTTTTAGTCAACTTTTCCCATTCTTTTATTGGAAACTCCGGATATTTCATCCGCATCCGCTCGTACATTTCACGGGCTTCGCGTTCAGAAATTCCAAATTTATCTTTTCGATCTTCCAATCCTTTTTCTACAATTTCACTCATCATTTTCCCAGATCCTGTGCTGCCGCTTCGCGGCCCACAGGATTTATGCGACCTTCTTCTTTATTTCTTCAGCCACGTTGCTCGGCACCTGCTCGTAGTGGTGGAATTCCATGCTGTAGGTCGCGCGGCCTTGCGACATCGAGCGCAGTTTGTTGACGTAGCCGAACATGCTGCCCAGCGGCACCATGGCATCGACGACGCGGGCGTTGCCGCGGCTGTCCATGCCGGTGACGTTGCCGCGGCGGCTCGACAGATCGCCGATGACGTCGCCCATGTAATCCTCGGGCGTGACGACTTCGACCTTCATGATCGGCTCCAGCAATACCGGGCCGCATTTGGGCAGGCCTTCGCGGAAGGCGGCGCGCGCGGCGATTTCAAACGCCAGCGCGCTGGAATCGACATCGTGATAGGCCCCGTCGACCAGCGTCGCCTTGAAGTCGATGGTCGGGAAGCCAGCTACTACACCATTACTGATGGAGGCATCAAGTCCTTTTTCGACGCCGGGGATATATTCTTTAGGCACGGTGCCGCCGACGACATCGTTCTCGAAGACGAAACCGGAACCGGGCGGCAGCGGCTCGAAATCGATGATGACGCGGGCGAACTGGCCGGCGCCGCCGGATTGTTTTTTGTGCGTGTAATCTTCCTGGTATTTCTTGGTGATGGTTTCGCGGTAGGCCACCTGCGGCGCGCCGACATTGGCTTCCACCTTGAATTCGCGCTTCATGCGGTCGATGATGATTTCCAGGTGCAGCTCGCCCATGCCCTTTAAGATGGTCTGCCCGGTTTCCTCGTTGGTGGAGAGGCGCAAGGACGGGTCTTCCGAAGCGAGGCGGCTGAGCGCTACGCCCATTTTTTCCTGGTCGGCCTGGGTTTTGGGCTCGACGGCGACTTCGATGACGGGTTCGGGGAATTCCATGCGCTCTAAAATCACCTGGTGATCGACGTCGCAGATGGTGTCGCCGGTGGTGGTGTTTTTGAGGCCCGCCAGGGCGACGATGTCGCCGGCATAGGCTTCCTTCACGTCTTCGCGGGAATTTGCGTGCATCAGCAACATGCGGCCGACGCGCTCGCGGTTGTCCTTGATGGTGTTCTGCACGTAGGAGCCGGAATTGAGGACGCCGGAATAAACGCGGACGAAGGTGAGCGAGCCTACGAACGGATCGGTCATGATTTTAAAGGCGAGGCCGGAGAATTTTTCGTTGTCGTCGGCCCTGCGGGTGGTCATTTCCTCGGAATCGGGCAGGTGGACTTCCAGCGGCGGAATGTCGAGCGGGCTGGGCAGGAAATCGATGACGGCGTCGAGCATCGGCTGCACGCCTTTATTTTTGAAGGCCGCGCCGTTTAATACGGGGACGAATTTGAAGGCCACCGTGCCTTTGCGGATGCAGGCTTTGAGCTCGGCTTCGGTCGGCTCGGTGCCGTCGAGATATTTGGCCATCACGGCGTCATCCATTTCGACGGCGGTTTCGAGCATGGCGTGGCGGGCTTTTTTAGCGGCGTCCTGCAGCTCGGCGCGGATGGGTTTTTCCTCGAATTTCGCGCCCAGCTCTTCGCCGGTCCAGACGATTTCTTTCATTTTGATGAGGTCGACCAGGCCTTCGTATTTATCTTCGCTGCCGATGGGCAGGTTGATGACCAGCGGCACGGTGCCCAGCCGGTCGATCATCATGTCCACGGTGCGCTGGAAATTGGCGCCGATGCGGTCCATTTTATTGACGAAGCAGATGCGCGGCACGTGGTATTTATCGGCCTGGCGCCATACGGTTTCCGATTGCGGCTCGACGCCGGCGACGGAGTCAAACACGGCGACTGCGCCGTCGAGCACGCGCATGGAGCGCTCGACTTCGATGGTGAAATCGACGTGGCCGGGGGTGTCGATGATGTTGATGCGATGGTCTTTCCAGAAACAGGTGGTGGCGGCGGAGGTAATGGTGATGCCGCGCTCTTGCTCCTGCTCCATCCAGTCCATGGTCGCAGCGCCTTCGTGCACTTCGCCGATTTTGTGCGACTTGCCGGTATAATAAAGGATGCGCTCGGTCGTCGTCGTCTTCCCCGCGTCGATATGGGCGCAGATGCCGATGTTGCGATAATCTTTGAGGGGCGTTTTACGGGGCATATTTCAAATCCCGTGGCGCGGCTTTTGCATATGCAAAAGACGTGAGCACGGGATCCTCCCGTCAATTTGATTCAAAAATACAACCTTCATAACTCTTCTTTCTATTTGATCCTGCGCAGCCTCACGGCTCGCAGGATTTGATCTACCACCTATAATGACTGAAAGCCTTATTCGCTTCCGCCATCTTGTGCGTATTTTCGCGTTTCGTAACTGCCCCGCCTCTTCCATTCGCCGCGTCCATGAGTTCATTGGCGATGCGGTCGCGCATGGTTTTTTCCTTGCGGGCGCGGGCGGCTTCGATCAGCCAGCGCAGCGCCAGCGCGAGGCGGCGTTCTTCGCGCACTTCGGTCGGCACCTGGTAGGTTGCGCCACCGACGCGGCGGGAGCGCACTTCGATCGAGGGCTTGATGTTATTGAGCGCATCGTGGAAAAATTTCAGCGGGTCGGCGCTGGTTTTTTTCTTGATGATATCGAGCGCTTCGTAGCAAATCGCCTCGGAGGCGGATTTCTTGCCGCTATACATCATGGTGTTGATGAGCTTGGTGAGTACCAGATCGCCGAATTTGGCATCCGGTAACACTTGGCGTTTTTGTGCGGCGTGACGACGTGACATAATAATAAACTCCTGATTATCTGGACCTTGTTCCGGTTTGCTGGAATCCCTGATCGCCTTCAAAACGAAGAGGCCTCTGATCGCCGTCAAAAGGAAGAACCTCTTCAGACGGATGAACCAGAGCAACTATCTTCTCTTTTGCGGCTAATCCAAACCCGCCAATAGTAGTTTTAACCGAGCCCGGTCCCCCACCAATTTGGGAAATGGGCACACCATCGAGCATGTGCTCAAATTGATCTCGTTCATTTTCACTCATTTGAGGTAAATCGGTAGTATCGACAAGATAAGGTTGTTCCTCAGCGGTTCCCACTACTTCCTTCGTTCTTCGCAAGATCCAGTGTGCATTCAAAAAATTAGTCACTGAAACAGTCGGTTTAATATTCGACGCAACCATAACTCATCCCCTATTTCGGTCTCTTCGCGCCATAGGCCGAGCGCGATTGCTTGCGGTTCTTGACACCCTGCGTATCCAAGGTTCCGCGGATGATGTGGTAGCGCACGCCGGGCAAATCCTTGACGCGGCCGCCGCGGATCAGCACGACGCTGTGTTCCTGCAGGTTGTGGCCTTCGCCGGGGATGTAGCCGAATACTTCGTGGCCGTTGGTGAGCCGGATGCGCGCGACTTTGCGCAGCGCCGAGTTCGGCTTTTTCGGGGTCACCGTTTTCACCTGCGTGCATACGCCGCGTTTCTGCGGACAGGCCTGCAATGCCGGCACCTTGTTGCGCCTGGCAACGGCACGGCGAGGGCTGCGGACCAACTGATTGATGGTTGGCATCAAACTATTCCTTATATAAAAAATCGTTTTGCGTTATTCAGGGCGACTTGCTGTAACATTCTGTATTTTAATACGAAACTCGCCAGCAGTATCGCCCTGCTTTAGCGGAGGCGCGTAATCTAGTGTTGCTCCGGCGCTACGTCAAGCACAATCTGGAGCGAAAGCCAAAAAACTAAACCTTTTATTATCCTATTGGCAATATACTGAAATTAGATTACTCGTTTGCCATTGCGGCGACACCATAGGTAGGGGGTAGCGTTATTATTTCGTCAAGCCATAGTGGGGTGAGGCTCAGTTACGAGGCGTTTTACCCGGTCAAAGCCGTCTCCCGCTCGGTGACGAAGCGGCGCATTCGCCGGATTTCCAGCGGCGTTCTCGTTGTTTTTTGCTGCGCGTCGGCGCTTTTTTCCGCATTTACTTCCGCCCCCTGGGTAATCGCCGAGCGAGCGCCTGCCGCCATTATGGCCGCATTCACGCCGAAAATTACGGTTGCTGCAGCGGCGCCTGTCCACCATGAAACCCCGGCGATCATTTACCCGCTGTCGCTCGATCTCAAGGTTGAAAACGGCGATACGCTGATCAATATACTGACCGATGCCGGCGTCTCGTATGACGAGGCGCAGCGCGCCGTCGACGCCATCCGACCGGTATATAACGTGCGCAAGCTCGATGTCGGGCAGGACGTTTCGCTCAGGCTCGACCGCAGTCCCGATGGCGCGGGAACGCCGGTGATTACCCATTTGAGCCTGCCCATATCGCCCATTTCGTCGCTGCATCTGGTGCGCCAGAACGGAACGTTTGCCGTTCATAAAATAGACCTGCCGCTGGAGCGCAAACTGGCGCGCGCCGGGGGACGCATCGACAGCAGCCTTTATGAAACCGGCGTCGACTCCGGCATTCCGGCGGCGCTGCTGGAAGAGCTTATCGCCGCTTACAGTTATGACGTCGATTTCCAGCGTGACATCCAGCGCGGCGACGGGATGGACGTATTGTTCGAGCGGCTGCAAACCGAGAGCGGCACGGTGGCCGGGCATGGCAACGTGCTGTTCGCCGAGCTGGATTTGGGCGACCGCGAGATGAAAATCTACCGCTACGTCGATAAAAACGGCCGCGCCGATTATTATAACCAAAAAGGTGAAAGCGTCCGCAAGGCGCTGTTACGCACGCCGGTTAACGGGGCGCGTATTTCCTCAGGCTTCGGTATGCGCAACCATCCGATCCTGGGGTATAGCCGGATGCATCGCGGCGTCGATTTCGCCGCGCCCGTCGGCACGCCGATCTATGCCGCCGGGGACGGAACGGTCGAAGTGGCGGGCATCAAGGGCGGTTACGGCAATTACCTGCGCATCAAGCATAACGGCACCTATGCCAGCGCCTATGCCCATATCAGCCATTTCGCGTCAGGCATCGCACCGGGGCGCCACGTCAGGCAAGGGCAGGTCGTCGCCTATGTCGGCCAGACCGGCATGGCCACCGGCCCGCATCTGCATTATGAAATCCTGGTGAGCGGCGAACAGGTCAACCCCGCGGGCATCAAATTCAAAACCGGCGAGGTGCTGGCCGGGAAGGAACTCGTGGCCTTCCGCACTAATATAAAGCACATCGAGGCGCAGCTGGCCTCGCTGCCGCAGCCCAGCGGCGGCAAACTGGCGATGAATTTGCCGTAATCCATTTGTCATGGTCGGGCCTGACCCGACCATCCATCAAAACTCCATGAGCGCGGTAAATTTTTTGGATGGATCCTCGGGTCAGGCCCGAGGATGACAAGAAAAAATTACGCCACCTTCGCCTTGGCCTTCTGCGGCGTAACGATCAGCCCACCCTCCCCTGCGGAAATTTTGAGATTGGCGCCGTCGCCGATGGTTCCGGCCAGCATCTCCTGCGCCAGCTTGTCCTGCAATTCGCGCTGGATGACGCGCTTGAGCGGGCGGGCGCCGTAGACCGGGTCGTAGCCGGTTTCGGCCAGCCAGTTGCGGGCTTTATCGTCGAGCGTAAGGGTGATGTGGCGATCGGCGAGGCGACGGGCGAGGCGGGCGATTTGTATATCGACGATGCCGGCCATGTGCTCCTTGGCCAGGCGCGAGAAGATAATGATTTCGTCGAGGCGGTTTAAAAATTCCGGGCGGAAATGTTTGCGCACGGCGTGCATGACGTGGTCGCGCACCGGGCCGGTGATTTCGCCTTCCTTGACTTCGGCCAGATATTCCGAGCCGAGATTGGAAGTCAGCACGATGATGGTGTTGCGGAAATCGACGGTGCGCCCCTGCCCGTCCGTCAGGCGGCCATCGTCGAGCACCTGCAGTAAAATATTGAAGACGTCGTTATGCGCTTTTTCGACCTCGTCGAAGAGGATGACCTGATACGGGCGGCGGCGGACGGCCTCGGTAAGCGAGCCGCCTTCTTCGTAGCCGACATAGCCCGGCGGCGCGCCGACCAGCCGCGCCACGGCGTGTTTTTCCATATATTCCGACATGTCGATGCGAAGCAGCGCCGATTCGTCGTCGAAAATAAATTCGGCCAGTGCCTTGCACAGTTCGGTTTTGCCGACGCCGGTGGGACCTAAGAATAAAAACGAGCCGATGGGGCGGCCCGGATCGCCCAGCCCGGCGCGGGCGCGGCGCACGGCATTGCTGACGGCGACCAGCGCTTCGTCTTGCCCGACGACGCGGGCGCGCAGGGCAATTTCCATGTTGAGCAGTTTTTCGCGTTCGCCTTCGAGCATTTTCTCGACCGGAATTCCCGTCCAGCGCGAGACGATTTCGGCGATGTCCTCGCTCGTCACCGCTTCTTTCATCATGGCGTTCTGCGTGAGTTTTTCCGCTTCTTTGAGCTGTTCCTGCAATTTGGGGATGATGCTGTAGACGATTTCCCCGGCTTTGGTCAGGTCCCCCTTGCGCTGCGCGATGTCGCGGTTCCTCTGGGCTTCCTCAAGCTGCTCCTTGAGTTTCTGCACCGAGGTAAGCTGCGATTTTTCCGATTGCCAGCGCCGCGTCATATCGGCGCTTTCTTTTTCCAGATCGCGCAATTCCTTTTCCAGTTTTTCCAGCCGGTCTTTCGATGCTTTGTCGCTTTCTTTTTTGAGCGCCTCGCGCTCGATTTTGAGCTGAATGATTTTGCGGTCGATCTCATCCAATTCCTCCGGTTTGGAATCGACTTCCATGCGCAGCCGTGCCGCTGCTTCGTCGATCAAATCGATGGCCTTGTCGGGCAAAAAGCGGTCGCTGATATAGCGGTGCGACAGCGTGGCCGCGGCGACGATGGCAGCGTCGGTGATGCGGATGCCGTGATGGAGTTCATATTTTTCCTTGAGGCCGCGCAGGATGGAGACGGTATCCTCCACACTCGGTTCGCTGACGAATACGGCCTGGAAGCGACGGGCGAGGGCTGCATCTTTTTCGATATATTTGCGGTATTCGTCGAGCGTGGTGGCGCCGACGCAATGGAGTTCGCCGCGGGAAAGCGCCGGTTTCAACAGGTTCGAGGCGTCCATCGAGCCTTCGGCGCGGCCGGCGCCGACCAGCGTGTGCAACTCGTCGATGAATAAAATAATGTCGCCCTCGGAATGCGACATTTCGGCGAGGACGGCTTTGAGGCGCTCCTCGAACTCGCCGCGGAATTTCGCGCCGGCTACCAGCGCGCCCAGGTCGAGCGAGAGCAGGCGCTTGTCTTTCAACGTCTCCGGCACGTCGCCGGCGACGATGCGGGCGGCCAGCCCCTCGACAATGGCGGTTTTGCCGACGCCCGGCTCGCCGATTAATACGGGATTGTTTTTGGTGCGGCGCGACAGCACCTGCATGGTGCGGCGGATTTCCTCGTCGCGGCCGATGACCGGATCGAGCTTTCCCGCTCTGGCCAGCTCGGTGAAATCCTTGGTGTATTTTTTGAGCGCCTCGAACTGGTCTTCGGCGCCGGCGGAAGCGGCGGTGCGGCCTTTGCGCATGTCATTGACGGCGCGCTCAAGCTTTTGCGGCGTCACTCCGGCATCGGCGAGGATTTTGGCAGGCGGCGTGCCTTTGCCCAGCGAAAGCGCCTGGAGCAAGCGTTCGGCGGTGATGAATTCGTCCCCGGCTTTTTTCGCCAGTTGCTCGGCCGTATCGAACAGGCGGGCGATTTCGGGCGATACGTATAATTGCCCGGCGCCGCTGCCTTCGACTTTGGGGATGGCATTGACCGCGTCCTCGGCGCGGGCGGCCACCGTCCCGGCATCGCCGCCGCAGGCGCGAATCAGCTTTTCGGCCAGATGCTCGCGGTCTTCCATCAGCGCCGACAGCAGGTGCTCGGGCATAAAGCGCTGGTGGTTCATCCGCAGTGCCAGCGCCTGCGCCGCCTGGATGAGCTGCTTCGATTTATCCGTGTATTTTTCGAAGTCCATATTGTATCAATCCTGTGCGAGCCGCAGGCGAGGCACAGGATCTTGCATCATCGCTGAGATCCTGCGCTCGCGTTTCACGCGCCGCAGGATTTATATATGGTCATGAAACGCCGTTTTTTCAATATCCTCGTTATAACCTTATTATACCCCTGCCACGCTTGGGCTGAGGAGGCTTTGGCGCCGGTCAATTTCAAAGGAATCTATGAATGCCGGTTCGGCGGAATTCCGCTTGGGACGATGGGTATCGAGGCCATGCAGACGCCGGAGCATTATGCTATCACGGCCGATATTGCCTCCTCCGGGCTGGTCAATTTGTTCGTAAAACACAGGAGCCACACGACGGCGGAGGGCAGCGGCGGGCATTTTTCCTATCCGCAGATTACCTACGAAACCCATTACCAGACCAAGAAAAAGAAGCATTACATCAAGCTGATGTATAAGGACGGCCTGCTTGAGGAAGAACAAATCCCGCCGGAAACCCATGCCAAGCGCCCGGAAGTGCCTAGCCGCATGAAAAAAGACGCTATCGATCCGCTCAGCTTTTTGCTCGGAATGCGGCAGGGGGTGTGGGAAGCGCAGAAAAACAGGAAAAATGCGTTCAGCATCAACGTTTATGACGGCAACCGGCTAACGCAGGCGGATTTCAGCATCGAAGGCAGAACCGCCATCCATTACAATGGCGTGAAGACGCCGGTCATCAAGGCCGGGCTGCGGAGGAAGCTGCTGGCCGGTTTCACCGATTCCGAACTGGCCGATTTCGACCCGCGGGAACCGACGCTCACTGTCTATTTCAGCGACGACGAGCGGCTCATTCCCATCAAAGTGGAGACGACGTTCCTGCTCACCCCGCTTACCGCCACGCTAGTGAAAGAATGCCGCACGGGGGAGAGTTGTTTGCTGGGGCTACAGTAACCCCTGCTCCCACGCCTGGCGCAGCAGTTTCTCGACGCGGGCGTTATAGCCGCGGCCTGACGCCTTGATGTGGGCAAGCAAATCCGGCGCGAAGCGGAAGGCGATCATCTTCTTGGGCGCTTTCGAGCGCGGGCGACCTCGGCTTTGTATGGCCGACAATTTGCGCCGCAGCGATTTGGGTAGCGCGCTGAACGGCACCATCCTTTTAAAATCCTCGTCGGTCAGTTCCGGCACGTCGTCTTCATCCAGAAGCACGCGCGTTCCATCTTCATATTCAATGTACTGATCTTTTTTCATATTTTTTCCTTTCCCTTTCGTTGGCTTTACGAAAACTGATGGCGCGGATACCATTAAATTTTTCCACATAACAAAGCACATGCAACCTGTTATGAAGATAGCCGGTGGCTATCCAGCGCACTTCGCCATAATCCCTTCGCCTGTCGATCTTATATTGGCAGCCGGCAAAATCGGCATAATCAAACTCGTACGCATCCTCGAATGAAACGCCGTGCTTGGCCATATTGGCGGCGTTTTTCTTCAGATCATACGTGATCTTCATGTATTTATTGTATTAGCAAAAATTCGCGGTGTCAAGGATTATTGTATTAGCAAAAATAGCGCCTGATGGCGGAATGCCGCACGGAAAGAGCTGCTTGCTGTAAAACCCCACTGAACGAGGGGTTTGGAACCGGATCCCGCAACAAGTGCGGGGGTAATCATTCCTCCCAGCTTTGCACAATTACCGGGTCGGCGGGTTGGGGTTGGCCGGGGAGTTCGTGCGTTGCGGTGATGAAGGCGGGGAGCTGGTTGGTGTTTTCGGGAGGGAAATGTTCGCTGTTGCCTTCGGCCGGGACGGCGGGGGCGGACGCTTCATCGCCTTGTTGCGGCGGCGGCGTGTAATTCGGGCGCGTCTGGCCTTCCTCGACCATCATGCGGTAGCAATGATCGGCATGTTGGAAATAATTCTCGGCCAGCACGCGGTCGCCGGAGGCCAACGCGTCGCGCGCCTGCGCCAGGTATTTCTCGCGCGCGGCGCCGTAATTGCGGCGTGGGCGGTGGCCGTTGCCGGAATTGTGATGGGCTGAACGATGTTCGCCGCCACCGTTTTGCTGGTAGCGCTGCGGGCGCTTGTGCTGGTTGTTGTTGCTATAGCTTCCGTTGTTGGTGGGTCTTCTTCTCATGAATGTTAACTCCGTTTTGTTGCTAGTTGCTAGTTGCTAGTTGCCAGTTGCTGGTTATTGCCTGATTTCCGTACCAATATGCATCTAGAAATATTTCCTAAATCTTTCTTGATGCCAGCAACCCGCAACTGGCAACTAGCAACTAATTCTTTTACGTCTTCTTCCTGCCCCTGCCCGATCTCAAAGGCGGCAAACCCGCCGGCAGCCAGCAATCGCGGCAATGGCGGCAGGATGGCGCGGTAGCATTCCAGCCCGTCCGCGCCGCCATCGAGCGCGAGTTTCGGTTCATACTGCGCCACTTCCGGCGCCAGCGCGGCGATGGCATTGGTTGGAATATAAGGGGGGTTGGCGACGATAATATCGAATGTTCCTTCTATGTTTTGATCCCAATGCGAATGCACAAATTCCGCGCGTTCCCGCACATCCAAGCTTTCCGCATTTTCCTGCGCCACATTCAGCGCCGCTTCGCTAATATCCACGCCAACTCCTTTGGCATTTTCATATTCCTTCAGCAACGTCAGCAGCAAACAGCCGGTTCCCGTGCCTAGATCGAGAATAGTCATGGGTTTTGGGTCATAGGTCATGGGTAATTTTTCTTTTCCCATGACCCGTGACCTATGACCATTGACCCATTCCAGCACCGCCTCGATCAGCGTTTCACTATCCGGCCTCGGATCGAGCGTATCTTCCGTCACCTTGAACGTCCGGCCATAAAACTCGCGCTTGCCGATAAGTTGCGCGACCGGCCTACGAAGGCAGCGCTTTTTAACCAACTCCTGATAATCCGCTTCTTGAAACGGCATCAATGCCAGCTTTTCATCGGCCAGCAACCGTTCATGGCTTATGTTCAAAACATGCTGGAGCAATAACCTTGCATCCAGCGACGCCGTTTCAATCCGGGCCCGCGCGAGCGACCTTACCGCATCGCGCAAAGCGTCTTTAGCAGAAAAAAAGGGGAATTGCAAAGGGGTATTTTGCATATCAGCTGAGTTCAGCCAGCTGCCTGGCCTGGTCTTCGGCAATCAATGCATCGGTGAATTCGGAAAGATCGCCGTTCATTACCTCGTCGATTTTATAGAGGGTGAGGTTGATGCGGTGGTCGGTGACGCGGCCCTGCGGGAAATTATAGGTGCGGATGCGCTCGGAGCGGTCTCCCGAGCCGACCATTTCCTTGCGGGAGGCCGCCCGCGCGCTGGCCAGCTTTTCGCGCTCCATCTCATACAGCCGCGCGCGCAGGACTTTGAGCGCCTTGGCTTTGTTCTTGTGCTGCGATTTTTCGTCCTGCTGCTGGACGATGAGGCCGGTCGGCAGGTGCACGATGCGCACGGCCGAATCGGTGGTGTTGACCGACTGGCCGCCGGGGCCGCTGGAACGGAAGACGTCGATGCGCAGGTCTTTGTCCTCGATGTGGATGTCCACCTCCTCGGCCTCGGGCAACACGGCGACGGTGGCGGCGGAGGTGTGGATGCGCCCCTGCGCCTCGGTTTTGGGCACGCGCTGCACGCGGTGCACGCCGGATTCGAATTTCATCCGGGCGAAGACGCCCTTGCCGGTGATTTCCGCCGAGGCATCCTTGGTGCCGCCGACGCCGGATTCGGATACCGACAGCACCTCGAATTTCCAGCCCTGATTCTGGGCGTAACGCTGATACATGCGGAACAGATCGGCAGCGAACAGCGCCGCTTCCTCGCCGCCCGTTCCGGCGCGAACTTCAAGAATGGCGTTTTTCTCGTCGGCGGCATCCTTGGGCAACAGCGCCAGCTGCACGGCGCGCGTCAGCTCCGGCAGCGCGTGCTGGATGTCGTGCATCTCCTCCTCGGCGATTTTTTTCATCTCGGCGTCGCAGGCGGGGTCGGCCATCATAGCCTTCACGTCCAGGAGCGATTTTTGCGCGCCCTGATAGGCCAGGATAGTTCCCACCAGCGGCGTGAGGTCGGCATATTCCTTGGAATATTTGGCGAAATCGGAGCCGCTGACCTGCCCGCCCGCCAGCAGGTCGTTCAATTCCTGGTGGCGCCGCACCAGCGTGTCGAGGCGATCGGAGAAGCTCATTTCGTTGGTATTTCTAATAGTTTTGCGAGCTTGTCCGTGTCAAACAGGTCAGCAATCTTTATTTCCTGTTGTTCATGTATTTTCATGTATCGGATAATGCATGATTCTCGATTTGCCTCTTCAGGAGGTAAAAGGATCAAATGTGTTACATCACTTTGAGCCGCACGTTCCATTCGTTTCTTAACGCTACCGCGCCATGCTATTTCTACAGTACATCTTCTTTTTGTATGTAAATGCCAACCCAGCAATCTGTTTCGTAAACTCGCAGCTATATACAAAACAACATTAGGTTCTATTTCCTCAAACGGTAGAACCACTATGCTGATATCATTCAGCTTGGACCATTTTAATTCGTGCGTTAATAACAACAAACGCTCAATGCCCGCGGCAAAGCCAATCGCAGGCGTGAGCTTTCCACCCATCTGCTCCACCAGTCCGTCATAACGGCCACCTGCAAGCACAGTATTCTGTGCACCTAATTCACCCGCTTCAGCCACAAATTCAAAAACTGTGTCGGTATAGTAATCAAGCCCACGCACCAAAGAAGGGGTAATTTTTACTGATTGGAAAAAAGGCACTTCCTTTTGGCTCAGCGCCTCATGTACCGTATTGAAGCGTTTACGTGCTGATTCATTCAAATAATGCGTTATTTGGGGAGCACCATCGATAATTTTTTTATCTTGGGGACTTTTGGAATCGAGGATGCGTAGCGGATTGGTGGCAAGCCGTCGTTGACTGTCCTCTGATAATTCTTTGGTATATGGGGCGAGATATCCTACTAGAGCCTCGCGATATCGTGCGCGGCTTTCCTGATCTCCTAATGTATTGATAAGCAGTGTACAGCCTTTTTTACCTGACAAACTAAAAAGCAAATGTCCGGCAAGACAGATCAATTCAACATCCGCTTCCCAGCTATCATCCCCCAGCCACTCAAAATTCACCTGATGGAACTGGCGCTGGCGGCCTTTTTGCGGGCGTTCGTAGCGGAACAAGGAGCCGGTGGAGAATAATTTAAGTGGCAGATGTTGCTGCATTCCGTTGGAGAGAAAGGCGCGCACGATGCCCGCCGTAAATTCGGGGCGGAGCGTGACGCTTTCCTCGCCTTTGGTTTGGAAGGTGAACATTTCCTTGCTCACTACATCGGAGGTTTCGCCCATCGAGCGCGAAAACACTTCCGTCGCTTCGAAAATCGGCGTCGCCATTTCGCGGAAGCCGTACAGCGTAGCGAGTTCGCGCGCGCGCGTCACCACGGCGTGGAATTTCTCGAATTCCTCCGGCAAAATATCGTGCGTACCGCGGACGGGCTGGAGTTTAGGCGACATGTTTTTTCTCCTTGTCATCCCGAGGAACGAGCGGCCTTAAAGTTCCCTCACTTCGTTCGGGATGACAATTATATTTCTCTTTCACATACTCCTCCACCATCGCCTGAAATTCCTCGGCGATGCGGGGGCCGCGCAGCGTCGTGGTTTTCTGGCCGTCGATGAAGACGGGGGCGGCGGGGGATTCGCCGGTGCCGGGGAGGCTGATGCCGATGTCGGCGTGCTTGCTTTCGCCGGGGCCGTTGACGATGCAGCCCATGACCGCCACGTTCATCGTTTCGACGCCGGAATATTTTTCCTTCCACAGCGGCATCTGCGCGCGCAAATAGGTTTGGATTTTATCGGCCAGTTCCTGGAAGGTCGTGCTGGTGGTGCGGCCACAGCCGGGGCAGGCGGTGACCTGCGGCGTGAACGAGCGCAGCCCTAAGCTTTGCAGCAATTCCTGCGCTACGCGGACTTCCTGCGTGCGGTCTCCATTCGGTTCGGGCGTCAGCGAAATGCGGATGGTATCACCGATGCCTTCTTGCAGCAAAACCGCGAGTGCGGCGCTGGAAGCCACGATGCCCTTGCTGCCCATGCCCGCTTCGGTGAGGCCGAGATGCAGCGGATAGTTGCAGCGCGCGGCCAAATCGCGGTAGGCCGCAATCAAATCCTGCACGCGGCTGACCTTGCAGGAGAGGATGATCCGGTTCGCCGCCATGCCCAGCGCCTCGGCCTGTTTGGCGCTGTCCAGGCCTGAGCGCACCAGCGCCTCGCGGGCGACGGCGGCGGCGTCTTTGGGCTCCCGCGCTTTCGCATTTTCATCCATGACGCGCGCCAGCATCTGCTGATCCAAACTTCCCCAGTTGACGCCGATGCGCACCGGCTTGTCGTATTTCAACGCCGCTTCGATCATCATGGCAAATTGCGTGTCGTGCTTGTCGGCGAAGCCGACATTGCCGGGATTGATGCGGTATTTGGCGAGCGCGCGCGCCGTATCGGGATAATTTTTCAGCAACGTGTGGCCGTTATAATGAAAATCGCCGACCAGCGGGACATCGCACTTCTCGGCAATGGCGGGAACGGCTTTGGCCGCCGCCTCGTTATTGACGGTGATGCGCACAACTTCCGAACCGGCCTCGGCCAGTGCGCGCACCTGCGCCACCGTGGCTGCCACGTCGGCGGTGTCGGTGTTGGTCATCGACTGTACCATGACGGGTGCATCGCCACCGACCGGCACGTTGCCGATATGCGTTTGCAAAGAGAGGCGTCTGGTCATGGTTTCGTCCACGGTAATTTCATCCGCGCCTGCAGCGACACCAGGCTGAACCCCGGCTGCCACGGCATCGTACAGGGCGGATAGTATAGCGGCCGGGGCTTAAGGCAAGCGACATCCGCTGAAACCGCCGCGGCTTCGGCCTTTTTGTCGGAAAACGGCTCGACGACCGAGATGGCCATCTGCGGCGGCTGCAGCACCGCCAGCCAGAAGGCATAGGCGAGCACAGCGCCGGCCAGTCCGCCCCAGACGATAGAGCGGCTGGGCGTTTTATCCTTGCGGAATACCTGCGGGAAATAAAAGCCGCGGCGCCCCAGCAGGTTTTCCACCTCTTCGAAACGGCGCAGGATTTCGTCGCGGTCCAGCCCAACATAGGCGGCATAGGCCTGCAGGTAGCCCTTAGCGTAGGACAACCCCGGCAATTCGGTGAGCCGGCCGCATTCCAGCGCGTCGAGATAACGCATACGGATATGCAGCGCGCGCGATACCTCCTCCAGGGGCATCCGCAGCTCCTCTCGCGCGCGGCGGAGGAGTTGGCCGATGTCGTTGTATGATTCTGCAGTCATTTATACCACTATCCCGTGATCTTTGGCATACGCCGCCAGCCAATGGCGCACCGTCGGCTCATTGGATTGCAGCAGGTAATGCAAATAATCGGTAAGTTCGGACAGTGTCAAGCTGCGGATCATCGCCTTGAGGGGGCCGATGCCCGATGCCGAGACCGAGAGGCTGCGGATGCCTACCCCCAGCAGCGCCAGCGCGTCGAGCGGGCGGCGCGCCATTTCGCCGCAGAAACTGACCTCGACATTATGGCCCTGCGCTTTGCTTACCACCTCGTGCACGACGCGCAGCATCACCGGCGACAGCGTGTCGTAAGCGTCGGCCATGTGCGCGGCGCCGCGGTCGCAGGCGAATAAAAACTGCATTAGGTCGTTGCTGCCGATAGAGACGAAATCGGCATGTTGCATCAGCGCGTCGAGTTGCCACAGGATCGAGGGAATCTCCAGCATCAGCCCGACTTTGAGCGAAGACGGGCGCGTTTCGGCGGTCTCCAGCTCCTGCTCCAGTAAATGCTTGGCGGCATCGAATTCCGATAGTTGGGCGATGAAGGGGAACATGACCCAGAGCGGCTGCCCGGCGCTGGCGTTAATCAGGGCGCGGAACTGCGTGCGCAGGATGCCCGGGCGGTCGAGGCCGATGCGGGTGGCGCGCCAGCCCATGGCCGGGTTTTCCTCCTCGCCGGCGTGGAGATAGGGCACTTTCTTGTCGCCGCCGATGTCGAAGCTGCGGAAGATAACGCGCTTTCCCGGCAGTTGCGCGTACATCGACGCATAGAGCGCCGCCTGGGTTTCTACGTCGGGAAAAGTGGGCGAGGTCATATAAGGCAGTTCGGTGCGGTAGAGGCCGATGCCGTCAACGCCGGCCTGCAGCACGGATTTGCTATCGACAAATAATCCGGCATTGACATTGAGCGAGATGCGCACACCATCACGCGTCACCGCCGGGGCGTCGCGCAGGCCCTCATACTCGGCGGCGCGCACGGCGTATTGGTCGATGTGCCGGTTCATCGCCAGTTCGATCTCGGGGCTGGGGCGGACATAGACCTGGTTGCCCTCGGCGTCCAAGATCACCGTGTCGCCGGGGCGGATGACGGTGGTGGCTTTTTCCACCTTGGCCAGGGCCGGAATATCCATGGCGCGGGCGATGACCGCGGTGTGCGAGGTGATCGAGCCTTCTTCGAGAATGAGGCCCTTGAGGCGCTTGTGATCGTAATCGAGCAATTCGGCGGGGCCGATGGAGCGGGCGACGAGGATGAAGCTTTCCGGCAGATCGTGCGGCTTGGGAACGACGGGTTTTCCCAGCAGCGCCTGCAACAGGTGGTTCGATAAATCCTCGAGGTCCTGGATGCGTTCCTTGATGTAGGGGCTGGCCATCTGGCTCATGCGCGCCTGGAGTTCCTCCTGCACTTTGCGCACCGCCGCTTCCGCCGTGAGGCCGGAGACGACGGCTTCGTTGATGCGGGCAATCCAGCCGCGATCCTGTGTGAAGAGTAGGTAGGTTTCGATGATCTGGCGATGCTCGTCGTCCTCGGAAAGTCCTGAAGATTGGATATAATGGTCGAACGATTCCTGCAGGGAGCGCAGTGCTTTCTCGAAGCGCTCTTTTTCATGGTCGGGATCGGCGGAGACATATTGGGTGATGACCAGCTGCGGCTGATGCAGCACGGCCACGGCCTTGGCCATGCCCGGGGCGAGGCGGACGCCCGCCAGCTGCTGCGCCACCAGCCCACCGGTCGCCGTCGCGATTTCCTGGCGGTCGACGAACTGGCCGGACATCGCCAGCTCGGAGAGCACCATCGCTACCGTCTGCAATACTTCAACCTGGTCGGGCGAATATTCCCGCGCCGCCTTGCCCTGCACGACCAGCACGCCGATGGCCTTGCCGCCCTGCAGGATCGGCACACCGACGAAGGAGTTGTAAATTTCCTCGCCGGTTTCCGGGCGGTATTCGAATTTGGGATGCGACTGCGCATCGGCGAGGTTGAGCGGCGCGGCGCTGGCGGCAATCGAGCCGACCAGCCCCTGCCCAACCTGCAAACGCGTCAAATGCACCGATGATTTTTTCAAACCCTGGCTGGCATAGAGTTCGAGAATGTCCCCGGCGCGCAGCAGATAGACCGAGCAGACTTCGGAGGAAAAGCCGCGGGCGATGATGGTTACCACCTGGTCGAGCCGCGCCTGCGCGTCCGCCGCCTGCGCCATGACGTCGCGTATCTGCCGCAGCAACAGCAGCGGCGAGGAGGTCTGGATTTTGGTGTTTTTTATGCGTGGCACGCAAAGATTATAACATCAATGCGCTTTCAGTACATATGCAATGTCATTACTTGTTTTGAATATTGTATTGGACTATTATATGGACATCGATGCGGACATTTTTTATTATATAATATATATTTGTGTTTAATATCAAAATATTAATGACTAACGGTGTTAGACATTTCATCGGACATTAAGGAGGCCATATATTATGATATATAAAAAAACACATCCTTGGATTACATTCAATATTGATCTTAAACCTGCATCTCCACATTTATGGTTAGCCCTAGGAGAAGCTCAATCTAAATGCGAGCATATTGCCGGTATTCCATTGCGTCCGGACACGGCAGAAAAACTGCACAGACTTTATCTGGCTAAAGGTGCATTTGCTACAACTGCGATAGAAGGCAATACTCTATCAGAAGAAGAGGTTTTGAAATCGTTGGATGGAACGCTTCATTTACCCCGTTCTAGAGAATACCTAATAAAAGAAATACAAAACATTTTGTCTGCGTTCGGCGGAGTTTTAGAGCCAATTAAAAAGGGAGAAATCGTTCCTTTATCATCAGATTTACTCGCACATTTTAATAGCCAGATTCTTAGCGAGCTAGCGGTTGGAGAAGATGTAATTCCTGGTGAAATTCGCAAAGACTCGCGTGTTGTAGGCAGGTACCGCTGTCCCCCTCCAGAGGATTGCCCTTATTTGGTCAATGAATTTTGCAAATGGATGAACGGGACTACTTTCGCTACCAATGCAGGAAATGAAATCGTTTATGGTATTATCAAGGCTATAGTGGCTCACATTTACTTTGTATGGATACATCCCTTTGGCGATGGCAATGGAAGAACAGCCAGATTATTAGAGCTAAAATTTTTAATGGAATCTGGAGTTCCCTCTGATGCAGCCCATCTTTTGAGTAATTATTATAACCTTACACGAACAGAGTATTACAGACAGTTAGATGTAGCGAGTAAGTCTGGGGGTGATTTATTGCCTTTTATTCAATATGCAGTTACGGGATTTGTTGAGCAATTAAAGGAGCAAATAGACGTTATACGGGAACAACAAATTGACGTGACGTGGACTAATTTTGTTCATACTCAATTTCGGAACGATAATTCTAACTCAGGTAAAAGAAGGCGTACTTTAGTACTTGCCTTATCGAAGGCTGACAAACCTGTTCCAAAAGCACAACTCAGTAAACTAACAGCGGATTTAGCTGCAGATTATGCAAAAAAAACTCCTAAAACCATATCAAGAGATATTAATGCATTGGTAGAGATGGATTTAATCAAACTGATAGAAGGCGGATATAAAGCGCGTAAAAATATGATACGCGCATTTCTTCCAATCAGAAAACCAACGCAACAAAAGAAAAAAAGACAAAAAGCCACGGACAATCGGCAAATGTTACTTTTTGGGGATTAAGTTTCGCCCGGTAATATACTCCTCCGCCTGCCCGATCAGTTCCTCCAGAATCTCCTTCACCGGCTGGATTTTGCTGACCATGCCGACGCTCTGGCCGGCCATGACTGAGCCGTACTCGATGTCGCCGTCGATGACGGCTTTGCGCAGGGCGCCGGCCCAGAAATGTTCGATCTTGAGCTGCGCTTCTTTTTTATCGAGCTTGCCGCTCTTGAATTCGGCGATGACTTCGTGCTGCATCCGGGTGAAGGCGTCGGTGGCTTTGTTGGCGATGGCGCGCACGGGGATGACCGGGAAATCCGGGTCGATCTGCACCGAGGGGATGGCATCGCGCGACTGGCTGCGGATGAAGCATTCCTTGAAGTTCGGGTGGGCGATGCACTCGGTGGCGCAGACAAAGCGCGTGCCCAGCTGGACGCCGGATGCGCCCATTTCGAGATAGGCGGCGATGGCCTCGCCGCGGCCGATGCCGCCGGCGATGAACACCGGCACGTCTTTCATGTGCGGCAGGATTTCCTGCGCCAGCACCGAGGTCGAGACCGGGCCGATATGGCCGCCCGCCTCCATGCCCTCGATCACCAGCGCGTCGGCGCCGAGGCGCACCAGCTTGCGGCCGATGATGGCCGATGGCGCGAAGCACAGCACCTTCGCCCCATAGGCCTTGATCGCCTTGATCCAGCCATCCTTGGGAATGCCGCCCGCCAGCACGACGTGCGAGACGTTGTGCTTTTTGCAGACTTCGATGAGCGCATCCATCTGCGGGTGCATGATAATGAGGTTGACGCCGAAGGGCACCTTGTCCCCTCCCCCTGCAGGGGGGAGGGTTAGGGAGGGGGCTTCACGAGTAATATTTCCCTTGTCACCCCCTCCCCGGCCCTCCCCCCGACCGGGGGAGGGGGAAGTAAGAAGTTTTTTGGTTTCAGTAATCTCCTTATCCAGCAATTCCGGCGACATTGAACTACAGGCAATCACACCGAACGCCCCGGCGTTGGAAAGCGCCGCCACCAGGTTGCGCTCGGAAACCCACGACATCGCCCCGCCCATGATGGCGTACTGGCAGCCAAGGAAGTGGGCGCCGCGCCGCCACAGAGAATTTAAATGGTTAGTCATAGTTGTGTTAATATTTTTATTGAAATTTATTAAAAAATACGTAACATTGTCAGGCTATACTAGCGGTAGGATTTAATTGTTCAAGGAAAGATACAGCGATGGCAACCCCAAGAACCGATGTTGACCCAGAAGATGAAAAGAGAAAAAAATACAATCTTCGACGTTATAATTTAAATGATTTGTTGCATAGTTTGGAGAATCCAATCCTCCTCAGCGGAAGTAAAGACTCCGCGGTACGCTATAGGCAATTCGCTGCCACCATCAGCAAACTGACGCAAAATTTGGATACCGCCAATAATCAAATCCACGCTCTATTAGCAGACATCTTGTTTTCGTCCTTCAATATACAGAACGCTCTGAAGTCAGAAAAACTATATCCATTGAAAATGCCTGCACAATCTCCTCCGCGCAATACCACAATGGACAAAAAATTTCTAAGCTCGGACAAAGCCCAAGAAATCCTCGATCAATTATCAGAAAAACTTTCTCCTGATGCCATACAGAGTTTTGGTATTTTGCTTAGAGCGGCAACCGGGCAGGAAAAAACCAGTCCCTTTAGACATCAAGGGAGATAAGTTTCCTCACGCCTTCTCCAGCCCAAACGCCTGATGCAGCGCGCGGACGGCCAACTCCGTATACTCCTCCGCAATCAGCACGCTGATCTTGATTTCCGAGGTCGAGATGACCAGGATGTTGATGCCTTTTTCCGCCAGCGTTTTGAACATGTCTAAAGCCACGCCGGCGTGGCTGCGCATCCCGACGCCGACCACCGAAATCTTGGCGACGTTTTTGTCGGCGGTGAGGTCCTTATATTGCAGCACGGGGCGGGCTTTTTCGAGGGCGGCGATGGCGCGGTCGAGATCGGCCTTGCCGACGGTGAAGGTCATGTCGGTGACGCGGCCGATCTCGTCGATGTTTTGGACGATCATATCGACATTGATGTTGGCTTCGGCCAGCGGCCCGAAAATGCCCGCCGCCACGCCGGGCTTGTCGGGTACGCCGGTGAGGGTGACGCGCGCTTCGTCGCGGCTGTAGGCGATGCCGGTGATTTTTTGCTGTTCCATAGACTCCTCTTCCTTGACCAATAAGGTTCCCGGCGCGTCGGCGAAGCTGGACAATACCTGCACCACCACGCCGTGGTTCATCGCCATCTCGACCGAGCGCGTCTGCAATACCTTGGCGCCGAGCGAGGCCATCTCCAGCATTTCCTCGTAGGCGATTTTATCGAGCTTGCGCGCGCCCGGCACGATGCGCGGGTCGGTGGTGTAGACGCCGTCGACGTCGGTATAAATATCGCAGCGGTCGGCATGGAGCGCCGCGGCCAACGCCACCGCCGAGGTATCCGAGCCGCCGCGCCCCAGCGTCGCCATGCGGCCGTCGGGCGTGATGCCCTGGAACCCGGCGACGACGGCGACCATGCCGTTATCCAGCGCTTTATGGATCGCCTGGGCGTCGATGCTGTGGATGCGTGCCTTGCCGTGGACGATGTCGGTCTTGAGCGGAACCTGCCCGCCGGCGAACGACCAGGCCGGGATGCCCATCTCGTGCAAGGCCAGCGCCAGAAGCCCGCTCGTCACCTGCTCGCCGGACGATACCACCTGATCGTATTCGCGCCAGGCTTCGTCCGTCGTCAGCGGCGACAGCTCCTCGACAAATTTTACCAACTGGTTGGTCACGCCCGCCATCGCCGAGACGACGACGGCGACCCGGTTGCCGAGGTCGAGTTCTTTTTTGACCTTGGCCGCGGCGTTTTTGATGCGCCCGATGTCGGCCACCGAGGTGCCACCGAATTTTTGAACTATGAGTGCCATAATTTGTAGTGTCCAGTGATCAGTGACCAGTGGTCAGTAAGGGCGCGAAACTGGCTGTCTGACTGGCCACTGACAACCGGCCACTGACCACTAACTTAATTTCCGCGTCATGACAAGCGCATCCGTGAAACTTCCGTCCTTTTGCTTATAATAGTGCTTGCGGCGGTTGATGACGGTAAAGCCATGCGTTTCATAGAGTTGCAGCGCGGCGACGTTGCCGTCCTCGACGTCGAGGAAGATGGCGTTTACGCCGCGTGAGGCCATGGTCTGCATGGCCTGCGCCAGCAGGGCACGGGCGATGCCGCGGCGGCGGCAGGCAGGGCGGACGGCGATGGTGATAATATCGGCCTGCTCATGGTGGAGGCGGTAGACCATCATGCCGACAGCATGGGGATTTTCAGCTAGCAGCGCCAGCGTTCCGTCCACGGAGAAGAAATCATTAAATGAATTTATACTCCAATAAGTTGGAAAGCATTCTTGATGTATCGCTGTAAGTATTTTCGCCTCGGATTCAGTGGCGGGGCGGAGGGTTATTTCCGTCATTGCGCAGCGTTGCCTTCGAGGGTTGCCAGCAGTTGCGACGCTTCCGGATAATCGGGTTTGATCTCCAGGGTTTTTTTGAGCGCTTTTTCCGCCGCCGCCTGCTTGCCGCCGGCAACATACGCGGCGCCCAGGCCGTACCAGCCCTCGGCATGGCTGGGGTCGAGCCAGGTCACGAGCTTGAAGCGGAACATGGCATCGCCCACATAGCCGTCTTTGAGGTAGCGCACGCCGAGGTCGTAATTGTTCTTCACGATGTCGCGGCGCTTCTCCCAGCCTTCCGCTGCGCCGAATACCCGGCGCACCAGCTTATCGCCCAGCGTCCACGCCTCCTGCGCCAGGGGTTCCCACAGCATCGTTTTTAGATTCGGCTTTTGCCCGGGCATAGGTTATAGTTCCTTTTTGAGAAATCATTGCGCAGGACAATAGCACCATTATGGTTACTGCCACAAGCACTGTCGATAAGGACGAGATCGAGCGCTTCTCGCGCATCGCCGGGGAATGGTGGAATCCGCAGGGCAAATTCAAGCCGCTGCATCGGATGAATCCGATAAGGATTGGGTGGATAGTGGAGCAGATATCGAAGCGCGACGTGGAGATGTGGAGATGTGGAGATGTGGAGAAAAAAGACGATAGGGCTTCATCCTCATATCCCCACATCCCCACATCCCCACATCCCCTAAAAGGCTTACGCCTTTTAGACATCGGCTGCGGCGGCGGGCTGATCGCCGAACCGATGGCGCGGCTGGGCGCACGCGTCACCGCCATCGACGCTTCGGAAAAAAACATCGCGGTGGCGAGGCTTCATGCCGAGCGGGGCGGGCTGGAGATTGATTATCGGTGCGCGGCGGTGGAGGAGTTAAGTGCTGAGTGCACAATGCTGAGTGCTGAGAAAAAAAACAACTCGCTACTTAACGCTCAGCACTCAGCACTATATGACGTCGTGCTGGCGCTGGAAATCATCGAGCATGTCGCCGATGTCGAGGCGTTCGTGGCGGCAAGCTGCGCGCTGCTGAAGCCGGGCGGACTCATCATCTATTCCACGCTCAACCGCACGGCGAAATCCTTCGCCCTGGCTATTCTCGGCGCGGAATATGTGTGCGGCTTGCTGCCCGTCGGCACGCATGACTGGCATAAATTCCTGCGGCCGTCGGAACTCTGCGCCCATCTGCGCCATCATCATATCGAGATACTGGAAATGACCGGGATGGCGATGAATCCGCTGACGTTTGAATGGCGGCTGGATGCGGGGGATTTGGCGGTGAATTATATGGTGGCGGGGAGGAAAGCTATCTAGTGACCTCTTTTTTAGCTTTCGGAATATCGGCTGCTATATCGGTATGAATAGCATATAGCAATTCGCGTATAGTTTTCCCCGAACATGACCAATCTCCGTGCCTGTCAAACTCCACTTGTTGATTGCGAATCTCGCAGGCAACATCAAGTAACCGGTGCAAAGGCGATTCCTCAGGACGTGGCACCCCTGAACCGGGAAGCCACAAGAAATCGAACAGGGATGCAGCCTCTTGTGCATTGGCAAATCCCCCCGGACGGTTTTCTCTACCCTGATAAAATCCGAGCAGTTTATCTAGGCATGACTCCCAGCGCCCCGCTAATTCCTTGATCTGCAACCTATCCATATGCCTGGGACCGACCAGGTCACTTTGCAGCTTGCGCAACATGGAGATGCTCTCCCCCGGACGTGGATTAAATTCCATTGCCCCACAATCTCGCATTATTGCTTCCTGTTTCACTGCATTCGCTTCCATAACATCCCAATTTTCGATAACCTCGTACATTTCTCTGAAAACGAGTAGAAGGTCGCCCAGCGTCTCTTTCACGGGATTATATTGACCAAAATCGATATTGTAACGTTGCGGGAGAGCCATAAATTTTCCTGTCGTTAGTTTAGAGGCGGGGCAACATTGCTAGCAGATATTAACCTTCTGTCAAGCAAACTCCCTATCATGTTCCAGGCTGGGCAATTTCGTTCGGACGCGCTTTACTTCATCCAGATCAATCTCAGCCATAACCACTCCCTCTTCCGTCCCGCCGTCGGCCAGGATTTTTCCCCAGGGGTCGACGATGAGCGAATGGCCGTAGGTTTTGCGGTTGCCCGGGTGCGTACCGGTTTGCGCCGGGGCGATGACGAAGCAGCCGTTCTCGATGGCGCGTGCGCGCAGCAGCACGTGCCAGTGCGCCTCGCCGGTCACTACCGTAAACGCCGACGGCACGGCGAGAATCTGCGCCCCCGCCTTGGCCAGCGCGCGGTATAGCTGCGGGAAGCGGAGGTCGTAGCAGATGGTGAGGCCGAGGGCGGGATGTGGGGATGTGAGGATGTGGGGATGTGAAGAAAGAGAATTTTCTTTTTTTACCACATCTTCACATCTCCATCTCTCCACATCCATTCTTACCACCACCGCCTTCTCCCCCGGCAATATCCTCGCCGATTCGCGGTAGGTCTGCCCGTCGCCGACATCGACATCGAAGAGGTGAATTTTATCGTACTGCGCGGCGATTTCACCCTCGGGGTTGAAGAGAATGGAGCGGTTGTAAGTGAGTGCTGAGTGCTGAGTGCTAAGTCCCGGATTATTTTCTTCCTCTGCACTCAGCCCTGTGCACTCAGCATTTTTTACCGCCACACTTCCCGCCAACAGCCATATATGATTTTCCTTCGCCATCCGCGCCGCGGCGGCGACGCCGGGATGTTCAACTTGCGTATATTTCGGTGCGGCAGCCTCCCCCTCAGCGCGCATGTAGAATGCATTCTCCGGCAGCGCGACAAGCTCGGCCCCCTGCCCCGCTGCCTGTTTCACCAGCGTTTCGATTTTAGCAATATTGGCGGCGATGTTTGCACCGCTGGTGAGTTGGATGAGGGCGATACGCATAGCCTACGCTAAATAAAACCGATCTTGTGTTTCTTAGGCAGCGGCGGCGGCGCCATGATCTCATCGATCAGCAGGAAAATGGTTTTGATCTGATTGTCATGATCCTTGTATTGGCGCTTCAGCGACGCCAGCTCCTGCTTGATGGTATCCTGCGAGCGCATCATCCCACGCAGGCTCACAAAGGCGCGCATGATGGCGATGTTCATCTGCACCGCGCGCGGGCTGCGAAGTACGCTGGATAACATGGCCACGCCCTGCTCGGTAAAGGCGTAGGGGAGCTTGCGGCGACCACCATATGCATCATTTTTGGTCGTAAATCGCGGTATAGAGCCATCAACTATTTGATTATTCTTGTTAATCAGACTTGAGGTCGCAATTTGCGACCTCAAGTTCCTAACCGATTGATTATCCTCTAAACTTGATATCGCAATTTGCGATATCAAGTTATCAACTTCTTGATGTGTAAGCTGAAACATAAAATCTTCTGGAAAACGCTCGATGTTACGTTTAACGGATTCATTCAACCTATGTGTTGGAACGCCGTATAGCGCCGCCAGATCGGAATCGAGCATCACTTTGTGGCCACGCAGTTGCAACACCAGGCGGCTGACCTGGTCGTCGGATACGCGGGAAAGCGCGGATTTTTTCTTCATGCTTCCCCCACCAATATCTGCTTCGCTTTCGGACTTAACTGCAAATGCAATTCGCGCAACTGTTTTTCATCGGCGGGAGCGGGGGCGTTCATCAGTAAATCCTCGGCCTTCTGGTTCATCGGGAAGGCGATGACCTCGCGGATGTTGGGCTCGTCGGCGAGCAACATGACCATGCGGTCGACGCCCGGCGCGAGACCTCCATGCGGCGGCGCGCCGAATTTGAAGGCGGAGATCATGCCGCCGAATTTGCGGTCTACCACCTCCGGCCCGTAACCCGCGATTTCGAAGGCTTTGTACATGATGTCCGGCTTGTGGTTTCGTATCGCGCCGCTCGAAAGCTCGACGCCGTTGCACACGATGTCGTATTGATAGGCCAAAATGTCGAGCGGGTTTTTGGTAGTGAGCGCCTCCATCCCGCCCTGCGGCATGGAAAACGGGTTGTGCGAGAAGATGATTTTTTTCTCCTCCTCGTCATATTCAAAATACGGGAAATCGACGACCCAGAGGAATTTGAACACGTTTTTTTCGAGCAACTTTAATTCCTCGCCGAGCTTGGTGCGAACTTTTCCAGCGAATTTTGCCGCCAGCGAGGGGTTGTCGCAGGCAAAGAACAGCGTATCGTAGCCTTTCGCGCCGGCCTTCTCGGCGATTTTCGCCAGCACGGTATCGGGGATGAATTTGGCGATCGGTCCCTTGCCCACGACCCTGCCGCCGCCCGTATGCTCGTCCATGCCTTCGGGATGCTCGAGGATGACATAGCCCAGCCCCGGGGCGCCTTCTTCCGTGGCCCAGTCGTTGAGCTTGTCGAAAAAGCTGCGCGGATGCTTGCCGGTTTTCGGCGCCGCGATGGCGCGCACGACGCCGCCTGCTTCGATGATCTTACGGAAGGCGTTAAAGGTAACGGTTTCATGTTTAAATTCTTCCGTCACATCGACGATTTCAATGGGATTGCGCAAGTCCGGCTTGTCGCTGCCGTATTTCAGCATGGCGTCTTTATAGGTCATGCGCGGGAACGGGGCGGGCGTTACTTTTTTATCGCCGCCGAACTCGGTGAAGACGCCGTGCAGTACCGGCTCGATGGCAGCAAAAACATCCTCTTGGGTCACGAAGCTCATCTCGACGTCGAGCTGGTAGAACTCGCCGGGGCTGCGGTCGGCGCGGCCGTCCTCGTCGCGGAAGCACGGCGCGATCTGGAAATATTTGTCGAAGCCGGAGACCATCAGCAGTTGCTTGAATTGCTGCGGCGCCTGCGGCAGGGCGTAGAATTTTCCGGGATGGATGCGCGACGGCACCAGGTAATCGCGCGCGCCCTCGGGCGACGAGGCGGTCAGGATCGGCGTCTGGAATTCGTTGAAGCCGGATTCGGTCATGCGGCGGCGAAGGCTGGAAATCACCTGCGAGCGCAGCATGATGTTGCGGTGAATTTTTTCGCGGCGCAGATCGAGGAAGCGGTATTTGAGCCGCGTTTCCTCCGGCTGGTCGCGCTCGGCGTTGATCTGCAGCGGCAGCGGATCAGCGGCGGATTCCAAATGGTATTCCTCGACGACGATTTCGATTTCGCCGGTGGGAAGTTCCTTGTTGACGGTCTCCGCCGCGCGCGCCACCACCTTGCCGCTGACGGTGACGACACTCTCCAGCGCGACATGCGATAGCGCGTCCAGCTGCGGATTGCCCTCGGCGGCGACCAGCTGCGTGATGCCGTAATGATCGCGCAGATCGACGAACAACAGGTTGCCATGGTCGCGCTTGCGGTGCACCCAGCCCGACAGGCGGACGGTTTTTCCGACATCAGCGATAGTTAAAGCGGCGCAATGGTGGGTGCGGTAGGAGTGCATAGGCTTAGTGGTTAGTGATTAGGGTTTAGTGGTTAGGGGTGTATAAAGGATAGGCAGGAAAAAGCCAAGGGTTTCGGATGCTTCGGCTCATCACTATTTGCCAATCATTATTCGCACTTCTTGCCATAAGCAATTGAAAATTCATTAGGAAATGTTTTACGCAAAGGTGACCACGCAATTGTCACAAAACTGTCATTTGGCTTGGGTAGGGGGATGGGTTAGAGTAGAAACATTAATATTAACGTACCCCAACAAGAGAGAGTTTGTTATGAGTGCTGATACTTGGATAAAAAAGTCCGAAGCTGTCATTGCCAATACATTTGGCATAACGCCGGAATCGGTAAGCATCACTACAGGAGATAACGTAAGCAATGGGGGTTATGCCGTAAGGGCGATCGACTCCTCCGATGCTGAAAAATACACGAATTTCGTACTCACTCTGCGTCTACCGGGAAGCGATCTCAAACCAGAAACCGCCAAAGCAGAAGTAAATGAAAAACTAGGCACTCTTGCGCCCATGAAAGCGGTTGCGCAATGGACGCCGGAAGAGAAAGTAGTCGAATCATTAGTCAATGATATTAACACCGCTATTTCCGGCACCGATTTCAATCGTGCGCTCATTGATGAGCCGCCCGTTCTAAAACCCGAGATTGTCAAGAAAGGATGGGGCGGCAGCCATAAGAAACATGCTCTCACCCATCCCCATAATTCTGTTTACGGTATCGCTTTTAATTTGCTTATTCCAACCGCAAAAGATGAAGACCCCAAACCTTTAGTAGAAAAAGTTTTAGCCGATTTTAAGCAGAGATTGCCTGAAATAAAGGCATTGCTTACCGATCGCGTCGTAAAATACACCGAAATAAACCTCAAAGCCGCGGGGAAAAATGAAGCGGAAATAAAAACAGCGCTGGAAAAAGTGCACGCCGATATGGCCAAACTGGAAATTGCTGCACATCAGGATAGTGGGCATTTGAATGGTCGGGTTGCTGTTACCATACGTTCGCCTGAACAGGCGGTGGCATTAGCCGCCAACGTCAAAACCATGGATGAATATAACCCCAAAGATCTCGATAACGCCGAGGCGCTGCGCGCCACCAACCCGCTACACAACTTGAAGGATTTAATAACAGAAAAAGATCCGCATCCGCAATTGCACAAGGCATTAGCGCGTTCTTTCTTTTTCGATAAAGCGAAAAAGCCGGTGGCGATATTTCCGCTGATCGCAGGCAGGATGGATCTTAAAACTGCCTTCGCCAAGGAATTCGCGTGCATTCTTCCGGAACACCCCGACAAAAAAGAAGCCTTCGATAAAATTCTCGGTTCGGAAATATTCAAGGAACGTAATTTACCCACGCCCGAACTCATCAAAGATTCAAAAACACACGATACCATAGAAATGCGATTATCTCTGACGGAAAAGCAACTGGCGTCAATGCTGGAAGGATTAACAGCTCTATCAACGCCGATAGCCGCGCCCGCTGCGGTGACTGCGCCAGCACCCGCCACAGACCCGATAGTCGCCGCCGCCATCGCCGAAGCCGGTGCTGCCGCACCTCCATCTGCCATGGAAACGATGATTGCCGGTGGCGCGCCGACGGTGGAAGGGTGGCAAGCGCTGCTGGCACAAAAAGCGGCTGAAAAAGCCCAGCAGAAAGCCACTGGCATTTCCGCCGCCTGAGTGTAAACTCAGGTCATGCACCCCATCACTTCCCAGACCGATCTTGCCGCTTTTTGCGCGTCCGTGGCGGACGATGCGTTCATCACGGTGGATACCGAATTCCTCCGCGACAAGACGTATTTTCCCAGATTATGTTTGTTGCAGATCGCGGGTGCGGGTAGCGCGGCGGTGATCGATCCGCTGGCGCCGGGCATCGACCTGGCGCCGGTGTTCGCGCTGATGCAGAAGCCCGGCTTGACCAAGGTGTTCCATGCGGCGCGGCAGGACATCGAGATTTTTCATATGCTGGCGGGGAAAATTCCCTCGCCGGTGTTCGATACGCAGATCGCCGCCGCGGTGTGCGGTTACGGCGAATCGGTGTCGTATGAAACGCTGGTCAATGCCATCGTCGGCAGCGAGCTCGACAAAAGCTCGCGCTTCACCGATTGGTCGGCGCGGCCTTTGAGCGAAAAGCAGCTCACCTACGCGTTGTCGGACGTGACGCATCTGCGCAAAATTTACGAAGCGCTGCACGCCAAAATCACCGCAGGCGGGCGGGCCGCATGGATCGATGAGGAACAGGCGCGGCTTACCGATCCGGCGCTGTACAACATCGACCCCGGCGATGCCTGGAAGCGCCTCAAATTCGGCACCATGCGCCCCAAACACCTGGCGGCGCTGCGCGAGCTGGCGCGCTGGCGCGAGACCGAGGCGCGCAAGGCCGATGTGCCGCGCGGGCGCATCCTGAAAGACGAAACGCTGATCGAGCTGGCCGCCGCCCTGCCGCGCAAGGAGAGCGACTGGTCGCGGATGCGCGGCATCGACCGGCATCTGTCGAAGGACAAGGCCGAGGCCATTTTGCGCTGCGTGCAGGCGGCGCTGGCGCTGCCTCCCGCCGAGTATCCGCAAGGCCCGCATCATCACCGCCGCAACGAAAACATCACCGGCGCGCTGTCGATGCTGCAACTCCTGCTCAAGGTCACCGCCGACCAGCAGGGCATCGCCGCGCACATGATCGCCGGCAAGGACGACCTGGAAACCATCGCACTGGGCAAAACCGACACCCCGGCCCTCACCGGCTGGCGCTACGACATCTTCGGCAAACAGGCGGTGGCGTTGATGGAGGGGAAGCTGAAGTTGTCGCTGGATGCGGGGAATGGGAGGGTGGTTCTTGAAGAAGAAGTCGAGAAGTCGGGAAGTCAAGAAGACGAGAAAGCATAGCGAGTTACATTTTCTTTTTTTTCCCGACTTCTGGTCTTCTCGACTTCTCGACTTCTAATTTCTCGATCATATCGCGCAGCCGCGCCGCTTCCTCGAACTCCAGGTCGGCGGCGGCTTCGAGCATTTTTTTGCGTAGCGCCAGGATGTATTTTTCCTTATCCTTGCCATCGTCTTTGACTTCGTATTTATGGCGGCGGGTGTCGACGGTGTAGTGGTCGTGCTCATAGACCGACTCGATGATTTCGCCGACGTGTTTTTTGATGCTCTCCGGCGTGATGCCGTGTTCCTCGTTGTATTTCTGCTGAATGGCGCGGCGGCGGTCGGTTTCGCCCAGGGCTTTTTTCATCGAGTCGGTCATGCGGTCGGCGTATAAAATCACTTTGCTGTCGATGTTGCGCGCGGCGCGGCCGATGGTTTGAATCAGCGAGGTGGCGCTGCGCAGGAAGCCTTCCTTGTCGGCGTCGAGAATGGCCACCAGCCCGCATTCCGGAATGTCCAGCCCCTCGCGCAACAGATTCACGCCGACCAGCACGTCGAATTTTCCCAGGCGCAGATCGCGGATGATTTCGATACGCTCCAGCGTTTCGACATCAGAATGCAGATAGCGCACCTTGATGCCCGCCTCGTCCATATATTCGGTCAGGTCTTCGGCCATGCGCTTGGTCAGCGTCGTCACCAGCACGCGCTGACGCGCGCGAATCTTTTCCTGGCATTCGGCCAATAAATCATCGACCTGATGCTCGACGGGTTTGACTTCGCAGGGCGGATCGATGAGGCCGGTCGGGCGTATGACTTGTTCGACAAAAACGCCGTGCGTGCGCTCCAGCTCCCATTTGCCGGGGGTGGCCGAGACGAAGACGCTTTCGGGGCGCATGGCTTCCCATTCCGCGAATTTGAGCGGGCGGTTGTCAAGGCAGGACGGCAGGCGGAAGCCGTATTCGACCAGCACCGATTTGCGCACGAAATCGCCGTTGAACATGCCGCCGATCTGCGGGACGGTGACGTGGGACTCATCGACGAAGAGCAGTGCATCCTTGGGCAGATACTGGAACAAGGTCGGCGGCGGCTGGCCGGGCGCGGTGCCTGATAGAAAGCGAGAATAGTTTTCAATGCCTTTGCACATGCCGGTTTCGACCAGCATTTCGAGGTCGTAATTCGTGCGCTGTTCGAGGCGCTGTGCCTCCAGTAATTTTCCGGCTTTGTGCAGCGCGTCGAGTTGGAGTTTCAATTCTTCCTTGATCTGCTTGATAGCGCGATCGACGGTCGGACGGGGCGTAACGTAATGGCTACCCGCGAAGATGGTGATGTCATTCAACTTCACCTTGCG
>Ga0207022_10001_pt1 | contig 115925 bp, 94 predicted proteins | sample Alteio_BWMinCont_46_FD_153307 | JGI IMG/M metagenome (GOLD analysis project Ga0207022, IMG submission 153307) | Enriched cells from forest soil in Barre Woods Harvard Forest LTER site, Petersham, Massachusetts, United States -... | ecosystem: Environmental > Terrestrial > Soil > Temperate forest... | reverse complement strand
ACCGGGTCGTGAGATTGTGGCACCTAATATACGCGCAGGCGCACGGTTTTGGCTGCCGGCAGAGCTTGCAAATCCATTTTTGACAGTTGAGGCGCTGTGGACCGCGGTTGCGGTATCTTTTGCCGCACTGCAATAAACGAGAGCCCCTCATTTCTTCCGTTGACTCATGTCTCCCCATGGGCGAGCGTCGAAAAAAGCTGGGAGGGAACCATGGCGACTGTTCTGGATCCGAATAAGGCGAAGACCGCGCGGCGGGTCATCGAAGTTCTCGAATTTTTTGATGACCAACGGCGGCACGCCACCGTGATGGACATCGCCCGCCGCTATAAGCGCCCGCAGTCGAGCACGTCCGAACTCCTCGCCATCCTTGTGGATATGGGGCTGCTCTATAAAGATCCCAGTTCGAGATCGTATACCCCGACGCCGTGGGCCGCGATGCTTGGCTCGCTTTTTCAGCCGAGCCCGGTACGGGATGGCCGGCTTTCAATGCTGACCGACCGTCTGGTTGCGCAGACCGGTCTGGGTACCGCGCTGATGGGGATGGTTGGTCTCAATGTTCAGATCTATCGCTGGCTGGCAGGAGCAAAGTCGCTTGCTTTCCCGAGTGGATTATCGGGCGGAGCCCAGAAGCGGCTTTGTGAAAGCGCGGCGGGGTGGCTTCTTCTGTCCACGCTGGCGCCGGAGCGCCGCGACGGTGTGATACGCCGGCTGCGCGCCGAAACGCCGACGGATCGCAAATTCAGCGCCGCCGTTGTAAGCCAGCGTGTCCAAGACTGTGGGCGGGATGGCTATGCGGTCGGTCCCGCCGGATTCGGGGTCACGGCGGAAATGTGCGCGGTATTGCTGCCGACCGAGCCGGGTGAGCACCCGATGGTGCTGGGCTTCGTGTACGAGCCGTCGGACGACATCGATCGCTCCGCCCTGATCGCCTTGCTGCAGAAATCTGTCCTGACGTGCGGCAATCAGCCGAACAATTACGTCAGTCTGCCAAGCGGTCATGCCGGGACTGCGAAGACCGTATCAAGCGCCGCATAGCGTCACCGGGTCTGGTTTAAGGGGCTGCCTTCCCGCGGCTCGTCGTGACTTCACGCGGGAGCTCGCGCCCCCGCGTGATCACACGTCATTACGCTGCGTCGCGCGCGGCGAACATCCTGGCAATGTCACCGGAGGTCACCACACGGGGCTTCTCGCCTTCGGCCAGCGGACGGGCGCCGCCGTAGGAGCGCGGCGTGACATCCACCTTCTCCGCGACGGCCTTTGCCCGCAACGCGCTCACGGTAAGATCCGCGCGGGTATAGCCCGTCTTGAACGGATCGAACCTGAAGAAGTTCATCGCGTTGCGATGGGTCACCTTGTCGATCTGGGTGTCGGTCAGGTTTTTGACGGTCTTCCACAGGTATTCCGGTACTTCGGGCCACAGCGTATCGGAATGGGGATAATCGCACTCATAGGCGACCAGATCCTCGTTGAGATCGGCGAGGTTCTTCAGCCCGAACTCATCGTCGATGAAGCAGGTCATGAAATGCTTGTGAAAGACGTCGCGCGGTGTCGTGCCCTTGAAGCCGGAATTGGTCCAGGCTTTATGACGCGCATGGCTGAAGTTGGCGCGTTCCAGGAAATAGGGAATCCATCCGATCCCGCCTTCCGACAGGGCGATCTTCATGGTCGGATAGCGTTCGAGCGCCGCGAGGTGCAGCCAATCCGAAGCACCCGTGGAGACCGACATGGGCATGGTGGTGATCCAGGCCTCGATCGGGGTTTCCATGGACGCGTGCGGCGCGGGATTGCCGGCGCCGATATGCAGGCACATGATGATATCGTTCTCGACAACCGCCTTCCACAACGGTTCCCAGTAAGCATTATGAATGCTGGGCAGGCCTTGCTTGGTCGGGTTTTCATTCAGCGAGACGGCGGTAAAGCCTTTCTTCGCCAGACGCTTGATCTCGGCAACCGACGCGTCGATGTCCCAGGTCGGCAGCAGCCCGCAAGGAATGAAGCGGGCCGGATCGGTCGCGCACCATTCGTCGATGTGCCAATCGTTGTACGCGCGCATGTGCGTGAGGGCCAACGCTTTGTCCTTGGCGCGATGAAAGACGCCGCCTTCGAAGCTGAAGGCGGTCCCGAAATTGAGCGAGGCGGCGATGCCGTTGACATCCATGTCTTCAAGCCGCGCCTTCGGATCGTAGCACCCCTTGCGAAGCTGTGAGATCGCCGTCGGTTCGATGCCGTATTCCTCCGGCACCCGGCCGACCACCGCATTCAGGCCCACGGAGGGCAACTTCATGCCCTGGTAATCCCAGTAGTCGGTCCCTTTGTCGGTTGTCACCAGCTTGGGCGCCGTATTGCGCGCATCCCCCGACACATGCTTATCGAGAAAGTTGGGCGGTTCGCAGATGTGATCATCGACACTGATGATCATCATGTCATTCATCTTCATATCAGTCTCCTCCGAGTAAAATGAGAACAAAACGAGTTGCCGACGACGTGAGCGCGTAACTTCACGAAAGCGCCGGCCGGTTTTCCAAAGCACGGCTTTCCAAAGGTTGCGCGGACCCGGTGCTGAAGTCGCGAATCTCGCCTACGCGCCGCGCGTGAGGCGCGTTGTGTGGTTGAAACGTGAAGCATACTCCGATCCGCATGCGGCTGGCGTCGGACTGGTTGGCAAGTGGTATGACCCGGCCGTTGGCGACAAGGGTTCCCCACCGCAAAATCCGTGCTTCCTCTTGCCGTTGCGCATCGCGTGACTCGATCCACGGCCGCAGCTTGTCGAGGGTGACCCCGGCAAGCTCCATAGGTTCGACAAGTCTGCCGTCCACATGCGCCCAGCTCATGACCGTCGTTCCGTTGCGGCGCAGCTCTGCACGCCATCGCCCATCGATTGGATCCGATACAAGGATATCATAGACCAGTTGCTCACTGTCGTTGAAATGCGCGGCCGCCAGTATCGCCAAATCATGAAGGTGCGTGCAATTCGCCGGCTTCTCACCTCGCGCGACGAATGCAGCCAGCGCAACATTCGCAAAGGTTTTCTGCAGTTGTGCAACGGCCCCTGGGCAGGTCGTCCAGGGCGCGCGTTCCACGGCTGGCTCAACCGCTGTCACGGTCCCATCCTTATGCTGGAGCGTCACGCTCATGTGGTGAAAATCGTCCTCCAGTTCGCTCCGCACCCGGCCGGGGCCAGGCGTCACGACAAAACGCCGCCGGAACCCGGGCAGACTGTCGAGCGGCGGTGCCGTCATCCACGTCAGTCCCGGGTCAAGAGCAGCGCGGTCGCGAGCGGTCCGCCGCCCGACGTGGAGATCGCGACACGTGGATTGCCGGGAACCTGCCGGCCGCCGCCGTTTCCTCGCAATTGGACAACGGCCTCATGGGCAAAGCCGAATCCATGAAGACGGCCGGCCCCGATCTGGCCGCCGAACGTGTTGAGCGGAAGTTCGCCGTCGCGGGCGATGCGCTTGCCGCCTTCGATAAATTTGCCGCCTTCGCCTACTTTGCAAAAGCCGAGACCTTCAAGCCACGTGACGGCGCAGAAGCTGAAGCCGTCATAGAGCTGCACCATATCCACGTCCGCGGGCTTGTAGTCGGTCTTCTTCCACAGCTCTCTGCCTGTCGGGTAGCTTGCCATCCACTCGGCTTGATCCCAGCTAAACCGCTCAAAGGTATACGCGGCTGCGGCGATTCGGATCGGCGTGCACTTGACCTCGTCCAGCACGTCGCCCGCCGATACGATGAGCGCCGTGGAGCCGTCGGTGAAACGATCGCAATCGAAGAGGCACAGCGGCGTGGTGATCATCCGCGACGACATGTATTGATCCAACGTCAACGGCTCACGCACCAGCGCGCGCGGATTATGCACGGCATTGGCGCGACCGGTGATCGCGATCTGTGCCAATTGCTCCCGCGTCATGCCGTAGCGCTTGACGTGGCGCATGGCGTATTGGGCAACCCAGTTCGCGGCCGACGTGGCGTTGAAGGGTGCGAACCACTGCGTGAATCCATCAACCGTCGTGCGCCGCATAACCGGGTATTCTTCGGGCCGGGCCATTGCCGCGGCTTCGTACACGGTGCGGAAGCAGATCACGTGCCTGGCGTGTCCGGCCCGGACGGCGTCCGCGGCCGCGACAACGGCGCCAAGTTGCGAAGTGATTTCCGGGGCCCCGATGTACCATTTCGCGGGAATGCCCATGGCGTCGATCAACTCGTCAGCCCCGACAGGTGAGTAGCCGAGGAATGACCCGACCCGACCGGGATAGGTCGCAACGCCGTCGATCTGTTGGACCGTAAGACCGGCCTCGGCCAACGCCTCGCGCGCCGCATCCACGGTCAAGAGCAGCGGATGTCGTGTCAATCTGACGCCGACCTGAGACTGGCCGACCCCCGTAATGTAAGCTTCACGTGTGGCCATTTAGCGAATCTTTTCAAACAATGGCAGGTAGATCTCGCCCTGCTGCTCAAATTTCACACGAACGCGATCGCCGATATCGACCTCGTCGACCGGGCATCCCACGATATTGGTGGTGAGAAACACGCCGGGTGCGCCGTCGATGGCGACGCGGGCAATCACGTATGGAACTTCCAGTCCCGGATACCAGGCCTGGTGATTAACGGTGAACGTGTCAACGACGCCCGTACCGGCGACAGCCTCCGGCGCGATGTTCTCCGACAGGCAATGCCGGCAGAGCGGCCGCGGCGGATGGATGAACGTTCCGCAATCCTTGCACTGCGTGATGCGTAACTTGCCGTCCGCCCCTCCGGTCCAGAAGGGGCGATTATCAGGGTCCAGCCGCGGAGCGGGGCGTGGAGGAGTTGCCATTTATCGAGCATCCCGGATGAGGTGAAGCATGCCGACACGCGCGGCATCGCTGATAACTTTATAACAGTAACATCGCATCGTCATGCCTTTGCGCGAAATCCGCGGGACGGCTTAGCGCAAAGGATGGCTTCGTAACCGGAGCGACCGTCCCTAAGTGTGCGATCCTGACTTCCAAACACAATCCGTTGTCGCACGCGGAAATGGAATAACGCCCCGGCGATTGTACCGGTGAGGGCCCTCGGCAGTCCTCTTGGAGGGCCGATCTGAGCCAATCTCTTGTTGATTGGATTGGGGTTTTGTTCTCTATTCTGAGATGAGGCCGTTCAATGCTATGAGGGCTTCCGAGGGGCTGTGGATGAAGATTCGCATTAAAAAAGAGGCCTGTGTGGGTCACGCCCGATGTGCGGCGGTCGCGGAAGAAATCTATCCGCTCGACGAAAACGGATACATCGCCGTGGAAGAGATTGATGTTCCTCCGGGCAATGAAGGGCTTGCGCGGCGCGGCGCGCGCGCATGTCCCGAACGCATTATTACCGTCGAAGAGTAGACATTTAACAGGCTTTGGGACGGCGGCCACAGCAGCCCGCCCGAGCCAGCAGGAAAGAACGCATGTCAGATTTTCTGAGCTATAAAAACAAGCGTGTGATCGTCAGCGGCTGTTATTCGGGCATGGGCGAAGCCACGGCCCAATGGCTCGTGGAGCTTGGTGCTGAGGTTCATGGCCTCGACTTCAAGGACTCCACGCTGAAGCTGGCCTCCTTTTCGCGCATGGACTTGCGCGACAAGGCATCCATCGACGCGGCCGTCGCCAAAATCGGTGGCAAGGTTGACGCGCTTTTCAACTGCGCGGGCCTGCCGCAAACCGCCCCTGTCATGGATACGATGAAAGTGAATTTCATTGGGCTGCGTCATTTGACGGAGCGTGTGCTGCCCCTGATGTCTTCGGGCAGCGCCATCGCCAATATCGCCTCGACCGCCGCCCTCGGATGGTCGCGCCGCGTGCCGGAAGTGATGGACTTCATTAAAAGCGAGGGCTTCGAGGCGGCGATCAAGTGGTGCGATGACCACGCGGAAACCGTCTCTCAAGCCTACTCCTTTTCAAAGGAAGCGGTGGTGGTGTGGACCATGATGACGTCCGCGACGCTCATCAAGCGGGGTATCCGCCACAATTGCACTATTCCCGGACCGACGCAGACGCCCTTGATGAGTGAGTTTGAAAAGGCGGGGAAGGATGTCATCGAAGCGGCCACCCAGCCGATCAATCGCCGCGCCACGCCGAAGGAGCAGGCCGGGCCGCTCCTTTTCCTCAACAGCAACGTGGTGGCGAGTTACGTCAACGGCGTCGTTCTTCCCGTGGACGGGGGCTTCATGGGCGGCATGGCGACAGGGCAGGTCGACATGAGCAAGATGATGCCCAAGGCGACCTGACCAGAAGAGACGCCCCAGGCTCGCCACGCCCAAGCACTGCATATTGGGCGGCACAAGCCTGGTTCGTCGCACCTCGATTCTAGAACCGCATCTCGGATTGCCGCGAATCCGGCCTCATAAAGGAGATCGATCTTGTCTGACGCTCCCCATTTGTTAGTCAAGGAAGACGGCGCGATCATCATCTGCACGCTCAATCGGCCGGAAAAGCTGAACGCCTTGACCGACCAGACGATGGAACTGTTCGAGGCCGCGCTGAATCACTTCCGTGATAGCCCCGCGCTCAAGGTCATGCTCATCCGCGCCACGGGCCGCTATTTCTCCGCGGGCGCCGATCTCCGCGAAGCCGGGCAGGGTGGTGGTCCTCCTCACACCAAGGGGTCGCAGATCCGCGAGCAGCATCGCCGGAAGAATCGTGGAATGCATCGCATCTACGACGAGATGGAACATATCGAGAAGCCGATCGTCGTCGCCCATCACGCGACCTGCGTCGGCGGAGGGCTGGAGCTTTCGCTGTCCTGCGATTTCCGTCTGGCCGCCAAAAGCGCGCAATACTCGTTTCCGGAGGGCCTGTTCGGTGTCCTCCCAGCGTCGAATGGGGTCAGCCGCCTGACCCGCATCTGCGGAACGCATTGGGCGCGGTACTTGATCATGGCGAACATGAAAGTGCCCGCCGACCGGGCGCTGATCATGGGCCTCGTCCATGAGGTTTTCCCGGACGAGACCTTTGAGGAAAACGTCATGCAATTTTGCCAGCATCTCGCCAAGCAGAACGCTGAGCAAATGGGCACTGCGAAAATCGCGATCGAGATGGCGCGCGACGTCGGGCTCGAACAGGCGCGGCATGTGGAGCGCTTGGCCAATAGTGCCCTCATGCTCAGTCCTGACTATCTCGCGGGAATGGAGCGTTACATCGCCAACATCGGCGGCAAGGGCAAGGGCGGCTGAGCGACGGCACCGTTTGGCCTGCGAGCCTTACTTTCCCAAGCCTCGGGGCGAGGCACTATTTACGCCGCTTATCTGGATGCGCGGCCGCGAGACTCTGCCCGTCCGTCCCTTAGGCCCAATTCAAGCAACCGCGCCTCGGCTATCAAGAGATGGTTGGCGTTGCCGGGCGGGTTCTCGGACATCATTCTGCGGACATTCACGTCGGTCGCCATCGTGATCGTACGCTCGACCCCTGTCACCAATACCGTGCTCATGGCGGATACGGGCGAGCGAAGATCAATCAACTCGCCTTCCATCTGCTCCACAAACAACCTAATCATCGGTTGCGAGCTGGCCATACGGTGGGCGCGCATGCGCGCGTCATTGTTGTCCGCATAGCTGTTGCGGAGGTGGAGAATGCGCGAATGCTGCATCCAGAAGTCGTAGTAGGTCTGGATAAACTTGAGGCAGTTTTCGGTCAGGACATCATCCGGCCAGAATGTACGCAAATGGCCGACGTAGGAATGTTCCGCCGATGCCATGATCGGATCAAGCACGGCCAGCAGCAACTCGGGAAGATCGTTGAAATAAAGGTAAAGCGTCGTCATCCCAAGCGACGCCTCGCGCGCGACTGCACTCAGCGATATCGCGTTCTCGGCTGGACCCGCGAGCAACTTTTCCGTGGCCGCGAGAATCCGCTCGCGCGTGTCCCGCCCCTTTCGCCCCAGCCGCTGGCCGAGGAGATTGTGACTGAGTGAGTCGTTATCGACTTCCGATGACGCCGTTCTCACCACCGCCCACATTCCCCCCGGTCGCTACGCGGTTAGACCCCGACGGCGATCACTTTGGTTTCCATGTATTCCTCGATGCCTTCGAGTCCCCATTCACGTCCGATACCGCTGTGTTTGTATCCGCCGAACGGTAGATCCGGCATAATCATGAGGCCGCCGTTGGCGCTGATGTTGCCCGCGCGGATACGCCGCGCCACGCGCATTGCGCGTGCCTTGTCGCCGGAAACGACGCCGCCGGCCAGGCCGTAGTTGCTTTCATTCGCGATGCGGATCGCGTCTTCGTCGTCCTTGAACGGAATCACGACGATGACAGGTCCGAAGATTTCCTCTTGTGCGATCCGCATGGTGTTTTTCACATCGACAAAGCATGTCGGCTCGACAAAGAATCCGCCACCCCTATCCGGACGGGCCTTGCCGCCCGCGAGAAGCCGTGCGCCCTCTTTTTTACCGATTTCGATATAGCTCAGGACGCGTTCTTGCTGCTGTTTGGAGTTCACGGGCCCCATCACATGAGTTGGCGCCTTGGGATCACCCCAAGCCGCGTCACCATAGTTGGCATAGGCTTTCTCAAGTGCTTTGAGTGCTTCGGGATAGCGGCTTTGCGGCACAAGCAGGCGCGAGAATATCGCGCAGCCTTGGCCAGCGTGAGAAACGGTCGCTGTCCCTGCCCGTTCCACTGTACCGGCGAAATCCGGTGCATCATCCAGAATAATGTTCGCCGACTTGCCACCCAGCTCAAGGAACACCCGCTTGAGGGACTGAGCACCCTTTTCCATGATCAACTTGCCGACGCCGGTTGATCCCGTAAATGTGATGAGATCGACACGCGGGTCCGTCACCAGCGTCTCACCCGCCATGACCGGATCTTTGGCCGTGATCACGTTGAATACACCGGGTGGAAATCCGGCTTCCGCCGCCAACTCGCCCAATATGGTCGCCATGCTCGGGGTGCTTGGCGCAGGCTTCAGAATCAACGTGCAGCCCGCGAGCAACCCAGAGGCAACTTTGGCAATATTGACATAGAGGGGCACGTTCCACGGCGTAATGGCACCGACAACGCCGATCGCCTCGTGTATGACGATCCGGTCAAATTTCAAGCCGGGAAATTGCACAGGCCCACGATCTTCTTCCCACTTCAGCGATTTGAATACCTCAAGAAGGGTACTGAAGCCGCCGATCGCGCCGTCGACCTGGGCCATGGCGATGAACGCCTGCGCCGAGCCGATTTCATGTTGAGCGATGTCGTATAACCGCTGTTTATTGGCGGCGAGGAGATCGCGTAGCTTTGTCAAAAGGCTGTGGCGGAGACTGTGATTGGTCGACCAATCCGTCGTGTCGAAGGCCTTGCGCGCGGTCGCGATCGCTTCCTCTACGTCCGCCGGCGATGCGTCGGCGGCTTTGCCGACCACTTCGCCGGTCCATGGGCCGATCGTGTCATAGGTTCTGTTTCCCGCGGCCCCGCGCACCACGCCGTTGATATAAAGTTTGGCTTCCGGAAGCGTCACCATGTCGTCATCCTTTTCACATAAAGCACGCACATGCGCGCCGATCCATTTTCAAATACTTCGACCGGGCGACGAAAATCGCACCGGCCAGGTTACCGACTCAGCTCGTGGCCCGCGCGTGGAGCGCGAGCTCGGCCACGTCAACATCCGGCGGAAGATTAATTAACATGCTGAAGACTCCCGGCACCGACGAGATGTGAGAAATCGGCCGCTTCGTGAGGTCCACGCCGGCGGCCAATCCAGCCTCCCTGAAGCGCCCCCACGCGACCGGATCGCCGACCCAGGGCTTGTCGGGATCGAGCATCTGACCGGCCCGCACCATGCTCACGCGAATGCGGTTGGACTCCAACTCGACGCTAAGCGCCCGCGAAAAACGTTCCAGACCTGCCTTGGAGGCCTGGTACATGGCGAGGTGGGGAAAGGTCATTTCCACCGACTCACTGCTGACATTGATGATGTGGCTGCCGGGGACCATCATGGGAATGGCCGACCGGCAGCAAAAAATCGGTCCCGCCAGATTGGTGGCGACGGAATTCAGGATCTGCTCGTCCCGTGCCTCGGCGATCAGGAAGGGCTCATAGACCGCGGCATTGTTGATGAGTACGTCGATCCGCGGGTGACGCTTGGCGATGGTCGCGAATGCCGCTCTTACCGAATCCGGCAAGCCCACGTCGCACGCAACCGCCATTGCACGGTCCCCCAGCTCCGTGGCGACAGCTTGGACCGTCGCTAGAGTGCGGCCCAGCAACACCACCGTGTGGCCTTCGGATGCGAGACGTCGTGCGATCGCGCGACCTAGGCCCACGCCAGCGCCGGTGATAACAATGGTCTTCGGCAATTTCTGCTCCGCTTGTTATTGGCCGCGGCGCCACGGCCCGGTTGACGACTTATATGCTCCGCTCAGTGGCCGGACGAGAACAAGGGCCATCCACATCGTGCCCGCGATACTTATAAATTGTCGCATTCGCGGTCGCAAAGATTGAGCATATCCGCGCTTCAGCTTTTGCCGGGGTACACGGATATATCCCCAGCGTAGGCGACGCCGCCGTTCCAGAACCTCTCGCCGCTCACTTTGCGGAAATAATGGACCGTGCGCGCGAACGAGCCAGAGGTTGATCGCGGCGCCATGGCGATGCCACTGGGGCTTTTGCCCAGGGCCCGCGCGCCGAAATCCTGGACTGTGAACGCCAGATCGTCGGTTTGCTGGGCACACATGACGAGCTGGTCGCCGGGACAGTACCTGCGCGGTTCGATCTGGACGGGGGAGAGCTCCCCCCGTTTCATCGCGACATGGCCGGGGACGTTGGTGACTTCCACGCTGTGTACTTCGTCATACCACTTTTGGTATTCGGCGAAGCGCCCCGCAATATAATTGCCGAGGATAATGCTGACGCCGGATAGAGGTTCTGACTTTCGCCAGTTCGGGCTGCCCTTCCAGTCCGCGTAAAGGCGATAGGTGTAGAGCCGTTCGGTGTCATCGTCGGCAATCATCCCTGCATCTCGTGCTGCGGCGATTAGGGGCCCGAGCGCCGGGATATCGATTGCCGGATTGGGCAGGTCAAAGTCATACACACTGAGAAAGCGCCATGGCTGCGCGATGTCCGGCATGACCTGTTGTGGGGTCACCTCGAAGCGGTCGGTTGTCTTAAACCCCCGCAACGTCGCCAGGGATGCGCGATGAGGTCCGTCGAACCAGGCCGCATATGCGGCCTCGCGGTTGGCGGGAACATTGTGGAGATGAAGCGTGGTGGTGAGAGCCATGTGTTTTTCGCGCCAACCGCTTGGGAAAGCGCCGGGACGGTAGCAATTGGCGGCACAGAATGAAATACCTAAGGTGCGTTCGCCGGCCTTTTGATTCAGGGACTTAACGCCCGCGTCATTTCGCTTTATGTCTCCGGACTGGCAAGCCGGAAGACCTTTGCATATACCGCGCCTGCTGAGGATGGAGGTCGAGTGTCATGGTCGATGAGCCGCCCAAAATCCACAACACCCCGCATCTCGCCAAACGCGACAGCCCGCCGCGGCGGTGGCTGCGGGTGCTCCTGGTGTGCGGCGTTTTGGCGGTCGGGTATTGGATCGTGGTGCGGATATGGCTTGCACCCGCGGACGCGCGCAGACATCTGGAAACGCAACTGATGGCGTTGGATCTTCCGGCGGTCGCGCGCAATCCGGCCGTGTTTGAATTCGCTGTCGCGCGTGGACGGGCGGCGTTCAAGGAAAACTGTGCGTCCTGTCATGGTCCGGCCGGGCAGGGTGCACCGGGCGTTCCCAATCTCACGGACAGCGACTGGCTTTGGGGCGGTACGTTCAGTGCGATTGAACAGACCATCACCCATGGTATCCGCAATGAGGATCGGGCCGGCCGGTTCAGCGAGATGCCCGCGTTCCTGCGCGACGGCCTTCTGACGGCGGCACAGGTGGATGATGTGGTTGAATACGTCTTGCTGCTTTCCGGCCAAAAAGCCGATGCGGAGGCGGCAAAACGCGGAGCCCAGGTTTTTAGCGAGAATTGCGCCAACTGTCATAGCCCGGACGGAAAGGGTGATCCGTCCATCGGCGCGCCCAACCTCACCGACTCGATCTGGCTTTACGGCGGCGACCGCGCCTCCCTGCGCCAGACCGTCTCCACCGCGCGCAATTCGTCGATGCCGTCGTGGAGCGGGCGGCTACCGCCGGCCACGATCCGCGCCCTGGCGGTTTACGTCCACAACCTCGGCGGCGGCCAGCCAGAGGCAGGGCCATGAACCTGAGCCAATGGTCTCCTGGTTTAATCGCGTGGGCGATGCTGGATTTCCGATGGGTCTTCCCGTTCCGTAAAGACATACGGAATGCTTAGACTGGCGCAGAGGGACGGATCACGCCAAAAGAGAGGGAGGCATCATGAGTGCCAAAAAAGTCTACCGTGTCATTCAGTGGGCGACAGGAAATATCGGCGCACGTGCGTTGCGCGCGGTGATCGAACATCCGGCGATGGAACTCGCCGGTCTTTATGTGACCTCGTCCGCGAAAGTCGGTAAGGATGCGGGTGAGCTTTGCGATCTCGGCCGCAAGGTCGGCATCAAGGCGACCTCATCGGTGGACGAGATCGTGGCGCTGGATGCGGACTGTGTCGTCTACATGCCGGCCCACACGGATTTCGACCACGTCTGCCGCTTGCTCGCCTCCGGCAAAAACATCGTGACGGCGCGCGGCGAGTTTCTGTATCCCGGCGACATGAAACCGGCGGAGCGTGACCGCGTGGAGAAGGCGTGCCGGGCGGGCAACACCTCGATTCATAGCACCGGCATCAGCCCAGGCTTCATCACCGAAGCCCTGCCGATCCCACTGATTGCCGAGCAGCGTCGGCTCGATTGCATCACCATCAACGAATACGGCGATAACGCGAGCCGCAACTCGCCGGATATGCTGTTCAATCAAATGGGTTTCGCCGCGCCGCCGGGCCCGTTCTCCCAGGGCATGTTGAATCACGTGAAGCATGACTTCGCGGGATCGCTGCTTCAGCTTGCCGATGCCGTCAACATGCCGCTGGACGATGTCACGGTGGAAGGCGAGAAGGGCCTCGCGAAAAAAGACGTGCATATCGCGGCCGGCATCATCCCCGCCGGAACGGTCGGCGCGATGCGCATCACGGTGGCCGGAATGCGCAAGGGCAAGCCGCTGCTGCGCTTCCGGGCCAACTGGTTCTGTACCCGGGATATCGACAAGGATTGGGAGTTGCTCGACGGCGGCTGGCTTGTCCGCGTGGAAGGCGATACGCCGCTGGATGTGCGCATCACGTTCCCGGTCTCGAAAGAGGACTATCCGAAGTTCACACCGGGCTTGACCGCGCACCGTGTGGTGAATGCCGTGCCGGTCGTGTGCGCCGCCGCCGCCGGCATCCGCACAACGATGGACCTGCCCCATATCATCGCGACGTTCTGAAGCGGAATTGCGTGCGCGTACGTGATCGCGTACGTGACCGCGACCGCGACCGCTTTCTGCGGACGGTTAGCCCCCTTTTTTGTTATGGCTTGGGCTTGAGGTTGCTGCGAGCATTGCACGGGTGAGCATCCGGCCAATTGCATGATGCGCGTTGAGGCAATCCCGGCCGGCGTAAGTCTCCGCAAGAGAAGATGTGCTTTTAGAATTTGGAACGGTGTGAACATGAAGTGGTGCGGACTCGTCGCTATTGTCCTGGTGCATATGGCGGCAATGACCGCACTGGCATCCGCTCAGGAACCGGCCTCCAATCCGGAGGTCATCCGCCTCTGGCCCGGCACGCCGCCAGGCACGACGGACTGGACAGGCCCCGAGACGAGCGACGCCTATAAACTTCCCGACGGCGGCAGCGTCCGCACTGTCAGCAATGTCACCACGCCGACCCTGTTGGCGTACCGACCGGCACCCGGGACCGGGAACGGCACGGCTGTTATCGTGTGTCCCGGTGGCGGCTTTACGGAACTCGCCATTGAACATGAAGGGGAGATGGTGGCGCGTTGGCTGGCCGAGCGCGGGATCACCGCATTTGTGCTGAAGTACCGTGTCCATCCCGGCCCCGCAATCGTATATCCTGTTAACAAACAGCAGATGGTGGAAATGTTTGCCAAGCGTCAACGCACCAAACAGGCGCGTCGACGGATTGCCATTATCGACGGCATCCAGGCGATGCACTATGTGCGCGCGAATGCAGGCCGCTTTGCCATTGCTCCGGACCGGGTCGGCATGATGGGCTTCTCAGCGGGCGCTCTGACGACCATGGGCGTCGTCCTCGATAGCACGTCCGCCGACCGGCCCAATTTCGCAGCCCCAATCTATGGCGCCATGATTGAGGACAAGGTGCCGTCGAAGGACGCGCCGCCGCTGTTCATCGCCTTAGCTCAGGACGACGAACTCGTACCGACGCAGGAAAGCTTGAAAATCTACTCCCGGTGGACCGACGCGAACTTGCCGGCGGAGCTTCATATCTATGCGAAAGGTGGGCATGGTTTCGGCATGGTCAAACAGAATTTGCCCGTGGATCACTGGACGGAGGCTTTCGAGGCATGGCTGAAGGCTGGCGGCTGGATGGGCGGTCAGCCCGCGCCGGCCGCCGTTACGAAGTAGCGCGGTCCGCGTCAGTCCTTGCAGGCATCCGCACCGCGACGTCGCCTTGTTCTCCGCGAACACCCGCCGTTGAATTCATAGATGTCCCGCACGGGAAGGTCCGTATCGCAGTTACGCGTGATCGGTGCGAATAGTTGGGTGATCTTAGCCGAACCCGGCGAGACTGCGCTCCTATAGGCGGGCACTCCAGCATCGTTTGCATCGCCAGAGGTTCGGTGTGAACGAACGCGACGTGCGCCGCACGGAGAAAGCCTTCTGTCTGCCGGTCGAAAATAGCCGAAGATATCAATCGCCGAACTGACGATCCGCTGGAAGACGGGTTCATTCCAGAGCGGGATGGCCGCAATCAGACCGGTCAGTGGCAATGAAGCGACAGACTGCGGAGGAGATTGTTGTGAAGTTACGGCAGGCGTAGTCCTACCCGTTCCTCCGCGACGACTTCAGCATTTGGCATGAATATCATTTTCGCTCATTGTGTACCGAGACAGAACCGAGCAGGGGATTGAGATGACAAGTGGGCCTTTGGCGGGCGTTCGCCTGATTGAGATGGATGCGATTGGGCCGGTGCCGCTGTGCGGCATGGTTCTTTCGGCTTTGGGTGCGGAGATTCTCCGAATTTCCCGTCCGGGCGGCCAGCCGGTCTGGACCGATATTGGAAATGCCGTGGTTTTGCGCGGTCGGACCAATCTCGAACTGAACTTAAAGCGTGAAGCGGATCGGACCACGTTTCTCAAATTTGTGGAACATTCCGACGGCCTTATGGAAGGAGGCAGGCCCGGCGTAATGGAGCGCCTTGGGGTTGGCCCCGATGTTTGCTTGGCGGCAAATCCGCGGCTTATTTATGGACGCATGACCGGGTGGGGGCAGGAAGGCCCGCTCAGAATGACCGCGGGCCATGACATCAATTATATAGCCATGACAGGCGCGCTACACGCGATTGCGCAAAAAGGCGCTTCGCCAACAGTGCCACTCAATCTCATCGGAGATTATGCTGGCGGCACCATGTTCCTTGCCATGGGCATGCTTTCCGCGCTGATTTCCGCGCGGGCGACCGGCAAGGGGCAGGTGGTCGATGTGGCAATCGTCGATGGGGTCGTCAATCTGTTGGGCATGTTCCATGCCTATCTTGCCACAGGCACGTGGAATGACGCACCCGCGTGCAATATTCTTGACGGTGCCGCACCTTTTTATCGGTGTTATGAATGCAAGGATGGAAAGTTCATCGCGGTTGGGGCGCTTGAACCTCAGTTTTTCGCGCTGCTGCTTTCGGGACTGAATATCCCAGCAGACCGCTTTGACCAAAACGACATCTCGCATTGGCCTGCCATGACGGATCTGTTTGCCGAAACGTTCCGGACAGCCACGCGTGACCACTGGGAGGCCAAATTCGCCGGCACGGACGCCTGCGTTTCACCAGTGCTTTCGTTACTGGAAGCAATGGATCACCCCAGCAATCAGGCCCGCGGACTCTTTGTTCGACAAAGCGGTGTGCGGCAGGCCGCGCCCGCCCCGCGATTCTCGCAGACACCAGCCGCGATTGCCGCCAATCATACCACGACTGCAAAAGAGATGCTGGAGCGCTGGCAAATTCGTTGACAGCCCGGGCTAGCGCCGGCCGCCCTCGGGAGAAGGGGGGGGATGGGAGAGCGGCCGGCATGACGCAGTGTTGGGAGCCACTGCGCGTTCTAACGCGTCGAAGTCGCGTCTCTACGTGTCAGAGAAGCATTTGTGAGGATCTTCAATCAGCACCTTAAACATCTGAAGAAACCGCCATTATTCGGCGGCGACCTTTAGCGCCATTTGGCCCGGACGGTGGGTTATAAGATCCGCGATGGCATCCACGATGGTTTCCATGTCGATGCCATATTCGCGATAGAGGCTTTCCAGATTCCCCGTCTGACCAAAGCGGTCCACTCCAAGCGATTCACACCGATGCCCGGCGACTGATCCCATCCAACTTAGCGTCGCTGGATGACCATCGTGCACGGTGACGATCATGGCAGAGGGCGACAGGTCACTTAACAGCCGCTCAATGTGACTTGCGGCATGTCGCTGTCCGCCCCGCCGGGCCTGCGCGGCGGAACGCCATCCCGCGTGAAGGCGGTCTGCAGACGTCACGGCCAAAAGCCCGGCATCCGGGAAGTCATCAAGGATTGCATCAAACGCCGCCTGCGCTTCGGGCGCCACGACGCCAGTGTAGACGAGCACAAACTCAGCCCCAGACGCCGGAACTTTTGCCCAATAGGCTCCCGAAAGAATGCTCGCTCTCAAGTCCGAAGCCATGGTGCGCTGAGGCTGCATTAACGGTCTCGTCGACAAGCGCAAATACACCGAGCTGCCGTCTGGTTGCTGCATATAATCAAACGACCACGTCATGATCGCGGCTAGTTCATCAGCAAATGCCGGCTCAAATGAAGCAAGGTTGGGATGGCCCATGCCAATGAGTGGCGTGAATGTGGATTGGTGCGCACCGCCCTCCGGCCCAAGCGTTATGCCGGACGGAGTTGCCACAAGCATGAAGCGCGCGTCCTGATAGATCGCGTAGGTCATAGCATCGAGGCCGCGGGCAATAAAGGGATCGTACAACGTGCCTACCGGCAGCAGCCTCGTGCCGAAAATATCGTCCGCAATGCCAAGCGCACCCAGCAGAAGGAATAGGTTGTTCTCGGCGATGCCCAACTCGATGTGTTGACCACCCGGATCTTGTGCCCACTTCTGGGGCGACAGCACGTGCATTTGACGAAAGATGTCCTCGCGCTTTGTCGTATGAAATGGACTGCGCTGATTGACCCAGCCACCGAGATTTGTGGATACCGTTACATCCGGCGACGTCGTCACAATACGCGTCGCCAGCTCGCTTTGGCCGCGGCCCAGTTCGTTCATGATCTTGCCGAAGGCTTCCTGAGTCGACATCTTTGCTCCGGTCGGGACCGGAAGATCATGTACGGGCATGGTCGCCGCGCGACTCGTTCTTTGCTCGCGGGTGACGCGCTTTTTGAACGGCACGGAATCGAGAAACGACTGGATTTCAGCGGCCCGATCCTCAAGCCCCGCGAACTTTTCCCACTCGCGTCCTTCCGGTATCCCGAAGTCGGCGCGGAACGCGGCCATCTGCGCGTCGTTCAGGATTCCTGCATGGTTATCCTTATGGCCGGCGAGAGGCAGACCATAGCCCTTGATCGTGTAGGCGATAAAACAATGAGGCCTGTCGCTTGTCGAGGCCTTCTCGAACGCCGCCAAAATCGCCTTAAGATCATGGCCGCCAAGATTGGTCATGAGCCTATGCAGAGCCTCGTCGTCGTGGCCATCGAGTAACTCCTTGATGCCGTTCTCGCCTTTGAGGTCCCGGCTCAGATGTTCACGCCAGGCGGCTCCGCCTTGAAACGTAAGGGCGGAATAGGTCTGGTTCGGGCACTCGTCGATCCATCGCTTCAATGCGGGACCGATGGGCGTCATAAATATCGCCTGCTGTATCAGACCGTATTTGAGAACGGTCACATTCCAATCCACGGCCTCGAAGAAGCCAGTGATGCGATTGAACAACTGGTCGTTGACGACGCCGTCGAGGCTCTGGCGATTGTAATCGATAATCCACCAGCAGTTCCGGACTTCATGTTTCCAGCCCTCGAGCAAAGCCTCGTAGATATTGCCCTCGTCCAGTTCGGCATCTCCCATGAGAGCAATCATTCGTCCTTTAGGTGATGCTTGATCGACCAGATTATGGGCGTGCAAATAATCCTGCACCATTGACGCGAACAGAGTTTCCGCGACGCCGAGTCCGACGGATCCCGTGGAGAAATCCACGTCCGCCTTATCCTTCGTCCGCGAGGGATACGACTGCACGCCGCCGAACCCACGGAAGTTTTGCATCCTCTCCACGGTCTGGTTTCCGAGAAGGTATTGGATGGCATGAAACACCGGACCGGCATGTGGCTTCACAGCCACGCGGTCCTCCGGGCGCAGGGTGTGTAAATAAAGTGCGGTCAGAACCGTAGCCAGAGAAGCGCTCGATGCTTGATGGCCTCCAACCTTTACGCCGTCTGCATTCGGCCGGCGGTGATTGGCGTTATGAATCATCCACGTTGCCAGCCACAGGATCTTCTTCTCAAGAATCCTGAGTGTGGCGAGGTCCGCGTCGGCGATGACATCGGGCATGAGCTTCGATCCGGCAACCATTGGCAATCAAGCATGCTAGCCGGGAGGGCCTTGGCAGGTCATTGCTATTTGTGCCATATTATGATATAGAAACGGCACACTATTAATATTATTAGCGTATATTTGGTGATTTATGCCAAAACCTGGCCTCGACGAATCGGACTACAGAATTTTGCAGAACCTGCAGGAAGATGCCCGACTCACCAACGTGGAACTGGCTGACCGGATCGGCTTATCCCCATCCCCTTGCTTACGCCGCCTCAAACGGCTTGAGGAGGACGGCGTCATCAGCGGCTATATGACGCTGGTGGATCAAAACGCCGTGGGCCTTCCCGTCAGCGTCTTTGTCAATGTCACACTAAAAGAGCAGTCCGAAACGGCGCTAGAGAAATTCGAAGCCCGTATCCGCCAGCTTCCGCAGGTCATGGAATGTTATCTGATGACCGGTACGAGCGATTATCTGCTGCGCGTCGTCACGGCTGATCTCGCGGCTTACGAACGTTTTCTGAAGGATCACCTCACGCGTATTCCTGTGATCGCGAGCATTCAGTCGAGTTTCGCTCTCAAGCAGGTATCCTTTCGCACGGCGTTGCCGCTTCCCACGGCGTAGAGCATTCGTATTACTCAAGCAGATTTGAGCTTCTCCGCGGTGCTTGCCTTTGACGTCGCTGGCGAGTCAGGCCGACTGCGTGGGACGATAAGGCTCCAGCGTCTCCCGCAGAACCCTCTTCATGACCTTGCCGTTGGGATTGCGCGGCAGCGGCACGTCGCTGATCACCCACGTCTCCGGCACCTTGTAGTCGGCCAGTTCCCGCGCCAGACGTCCTTTGAGTTCATCACCGGAAGGCAGGCGTGAACCCGGCGCGAAAGTCACGACCGCGTGGACGCGTTCCCCCAGCACGGGACACGGGCGGCCGACCACCGCGGCCTCGATCACACCCTCCTGAGCCGCGAGCAAGCTCTCGACTTCGGCAGAATAAATCTTGAAGCCGCCGCGATTGATCATGTCCTTCTTGCGGTCTTGGATATGGACGAAGCCATCCTCGTCCATCATTCCAAGATCGCCCGAACGCCAGTATCCTCCGACGAACTCAGAGGCCGTGGCGGCCGGGTTACCCCAATAGCCCTTGGCGACCATTGCGCCCCCGATCCAAATCTCGCCGATCTGGCCCCGGGCAACCTCTCGGCCGTCCTCATCCATCACCAATATCGTTGCGCCCGGTGCGGGCAGGCCGACGGCGGCGCGATGATTGAGCGCGCAGGTCGGCGGCATGATCACGGCCGGCGAAGTCGTCTCCGTAGCGCCGTAGAGGTTCATCAACTTCAACCCAGGCGCCAGCTTTGCGAGACGCTCGATGGTGGTCTGGGTCATGGGCGAGCCGCCGTAGCCGGCCACGCGCCAGGCCGACAGGTCGCGTTGCGCGACGTCGTCCTGCAGCAGGCACAAGTTATACATCGCCGGGACCATGACCGTGTGAGTCATACGTTCGGCTTCCGCGAGTCGCAGGAAGTCCCGGGCGGAAAAGGTACGCATCACAATCATCGCGCCCTGGGCGCATATCGCCGCGGCTATGAGGGCCACCAGTCCTGTGACATGGCCCATGGGCACAGCAATCATTGTACGGTCGGTCGAACCAAGGTCCATGGTGCGGACGTAATTGAGTGAGGAATGCACGATATTACCATGGGTCAGCATTGCCCCTTTCGGCCGCCCCGTCGTACCGGAGGTGTAGAGGATAACAGCGACCTCGTCCTTCCCCTCATCGAGATGGCGCTCAGGAACAATACCGTTTGGCTGTAGGAGGCCTGCGAATTCAGGCCCTTCTACATCGAGGCAGAACCTGAGCCCCGTGCGCAGGTCCGCGCCGGGTGCCGCCGCCTCAAGTTCCTTGTTGTAGAAGATGGCGGTCGCGGCGCAATCGCGCACAATATATTCCACCCCGGCCTGCTGCTCACGCGGGCTCACCGGCACAATAATCGCGCCGAGCTTCATCCCCGCGAGGTACAGAAAGACGAACGCCGCGCAATTGCCGAGCAACAGCACGACCCGGTCGCCCGGACGCAATCCGCTTTGCTCCAGATTGCTGCTCAGAGCGTCGACAACGCCGCCGAGCTGACGCCAGGTCAATCGTAATCCGTCCGCTACGAGCGCCTCGGAATCAGGCCGGTTCCTTTCAGCGTCCTCAAGCATCTGCCGAACGGCCCGCGGCCGATTGCGAAAGCACGCTACGATACGGCCGTTCTGGCATTCGTGACGCAAGTCATCTGCTAGATGTGCCCAGTCCGAGACCATCATTTATGCTGCCTCACGACATCAGTTGCATATTGAAACGGCCCCTAAAAAGACCGGACAGGCGTAATCTTAGTGGAAGGGCAAGGAATACGCCCACGGATGACTGGTAACAAGGACCGGGCCGAAGTCATCACTTCGGTTCAGTCGCCGCCCGTTACGACTTTCCACGCTTCCTCAAATGGCCGAGCTTTTATTGCGTCGAATCCTGGACGCCCGGATCACCGAGCTTTGGCTCATCCCGGCGTGAGATCAGGATCCTCCATGGTCGACAAATCGCTCGTCACCACGCGGCTCTGCACGGCAAATGGAGCAAACCACCACTCCCAATAAAGTCGGTGGATTCTAAGCTTAGCCGAGCGACGATGGCTTGCCGTCGAGAATGAGCGTTTTCGATTCGAGGAACGGCAGTAGCCCTTCGGTGCCGCCTTCCCGACCGATGCCGGATTGCTTAAAACCTCCGAAGGCGATGGTGAAGTCGGTGCGGAAGGAATTATGTCCGACGGTGCCGGATCGCAGCCGCCGAGCGGTGGTGTAGGCGCGTTCAACGTCGTTGGTGAAGACTGAGGCATTAAGCCCGTAAATGGTGTCATTGGCGATCTCGACCGCGTCCGCTTCGCTTTCCGCTGGGATTACGGACAAGACAGGCCCAAAGATTTCCTCGCGGGCGATCGTTGCGTGATTATCGACGTTGCCGAAAACCGTAGGTTCGATAAAGAAGCCCCGATTGAGGTGCGCGGGCCGTCCGCCTCCTGTCGCGAGCGTGGCGCCCTCGGCTTTGCCCTTCGCGATATAGCCTTCGACACGATCGCGTTGGCGACTCATTGCGAGAGGTCCCATTTGTATCGCGGGATCGTGGGGGTCTCCGACCTTGACGGCCGAAAAGGAAGCACTCAGCGCGTCCACCAGCGCATCGTGGCGTTTACGTGTGACGATAATGCGCGTCAGGGAGGAGCAAACCTGCCCGGTCAGGAACGTTGCCCGATCCACGATCGTCTTGGCCGCCGTACCGACGTCGTAATCATCAAGGATGACTCCCGCCGACTTTCCGCCAAGTTCGAGTGTGCAACGTGCGATACGCTCGCCGCAGATCGAAGCGATCCGGCGGCCGGCAGCCGTCGATCCGGTGAACGTCACCTTATCCACGCCGGGATGCCGCACCAGAAGTTCAGAAACCTCGCGTTCCGCGGTTAGAATATTGAACACGCCCGGCGGCAGACCGACCTTCTGGCAAACCTCGGCCATGAGATAGGCTGCCCCAGGGGCCTCAGGCGAGGCCTTAACAATCACCGTACAGCCCGCAAGCAGCGCAGGTGCGCACTTCCACGTGATCATACTACCCGGAGCGTTCCAGGGAATGATGGCCGCGACAACGCCAACGGGCTCGCGCACCAATAAGCCAACATTACCTATTCTAGGCTTATGTTCTTCCACAAACGGAAATGTGTCGGCAAGACCAGCATAATATTCGTATACCCCCGGTAGGAAGGCGGCTAAATCCGTCGCCGTGCCATTGATCAGGCCTGATTCCGTCGTCCAGATCCGCGCGAGATCGCCGCTCCGAGCGCGGAACTCACGTGCGATGGCTCTGAGGTAGCCCGCGCGCTCAGCATGGGTCATGCGCGGCCAGGGGCCATGATCAAATGCCCGGCGTGCGGCGGCAACGGCGCGATTGACATCAGCTTCCTGGGCCTCCGCCACACGCGTGAACAGTTCTTCCGTGGCGGAATTGATAACATCTATCTTCGCGGTGCTGGATGGCTTGGCCCATTCGCCGTCAATAAAAAAATGATCAGGATGCATGAGGGGGGCATTGGCACTACTTGTCGTCATCGCTTTCCTCCATTTGAATTTCGGATGGGACTACCCGGCCCCCGGTGAGTGGCTGGCATTGAATGTTAGTTTAGCCGTCGTGTTTCGACCAGTGGCGCGATGGCCGGGTGAGCGACCGGCAAAGAGTCAGGCTACGAGATAACCTCCGATGCCGGCGGTCAGTAGCCCAATGACGCGCGCGGCAGGACGGTGTTCCGGATACTTTCCAGGACGCAGAAACCAAAATGGGCTTCGCAAGCGACCTCTACAGCGCGCCGACCACGATTCACAGCCATTTGGCACTACATATCATGTGTGAGCGATCCTCTGATAAGTTGCCATTGCATTCTTTAGGACGCGTCGTGCTGAAAAATGCGCTCTGTCGTGGCCGCTTGAGCACGGCAGAGACCCGCCTGACTCTCCAGTATGCGCGGCTTGATCCTATGCCATGACCTGCCCCCGGTATTTCGGGCCGAGGATTATATTATGTAAGAGCCTGGCGCCTTATCGGGAGGGAGCTGCATGAGCCGCGATTTACGCAGGCGCTGGGCATTGCCAACGGTGACCGCGATTGCAGTGGCGGTGATGGTCCGAGCGCAGCCTTGTCGAGAAAACGCGTGAAATCACCTTGGCGCCACGATTTTCTCGCCCGCCAGCAGGGCACTAGCCATTGCGAAAAATGTTGCCAAACGGATAATAGGCGATAATGTCTGCCAGTTTGTTGGTGGAGCCGGTGCCCTATGAAGACGGATGTGTTGGTTCTAGGCGCTGGCATCGTCGGCACCGCATCAGCGCTGGAGCTTCAGCGCCGCGGTCGCTCCGTCGCGATCGTCGATCTGGGCGAGCCCGGCGCTGAGACCTCTTATGGCAACGGGGGCTTCGTCCAGAGCGAAGCGTACCTGCCGCCTCCCTTTCCCCGAAAACTCGGCACGCTCCTGAGATACGCGCGCAATCGGTCCGTCGACGTTTCCTATCACCCGAGCGCTCTTTGGGCGTTATTGGGGCCTTTCGCGCAGTATTGGCGAAATTCCAGCCCACGACGGGTGATGGAAATCGCACGTGCGCGGGCCCCGCTGATTTCGCGGTCGACGGACGATCACCTGCGACTGGCGACCGAAGTGGGCGCCGCAGATCTCTATCACCGCGGTGGGTTCATACAGGGGTTTCGTCGTGAAGAGTCATTCGCGGCGTTGCTGGATGCGAACCTGGAAGCTCGTCGGGAGTTTTCCATTCCCTGCGATATTCTCGACGCTAAGCGTCTGCGCGAGGCCGAGCCGGACCTGGCCCATGTGTTCATCGGGGGTGTCCATTGGACGGCCCCTTTCACGGTGCGCGATCCCGGCGATCTCGTGCAACTCTATGCGCGGCGGATTCGCGAAAATGGCGGCGTCGTCGCCCAGGCAAATGCGCACGCGCTCGAGAAGACCAACCTTGGGTGGAGTTTGCCGTCATCCCAGGGGGAGATCATCGCGCGTGAGGTGGTGATATGCCTCGGCCCCTGGGCGCTGCCGATCGTCGAGAAGTTCGGCTATCGCCCGCCCATGTTCCACAAGCGCGGCTACCATATGCACTATTCCGCGGCTGGGAATGCCTTGAGGCTGCCATTCGGGGATTCGGACCGGGGCTATGTGCTCGCTCCGATGCGTAGGGGAATACGATTGTTGACCGGCGCCGAATTCGCGCCTGCCGACGCACCCGCAACGCCCGTCCAACTGGCGCGGGCGGAACCCTTCGCGCGTGAAGCCTTGCCCGCACTCGGTGAGGCCATCGATCCGAAACCTTGGCTTGGGTCGCGCCCCTGCTTCCCGGATATGTTGCCCGTGATTGGCGCTGGCCCCGAACGCGGTCTGTGGTACGCTTTCGGTCATGCACATCAGGGTTTCACCATGGGACCGACGACCGGTGTGCTCATCGCCCAGCTTCTTACCGGCGAGGAACCGTTCACGGACCCGCGCCAGTACCGCCCGGACAGATTCTGAACCCGGATCGCTGAGCCCGCGGGCGCGGGCAAAGCCCTCAGCTTCGCCGTGACGTTCGGCTAGCAATGGCATCGATCTCAATCAAGGCGCCGGGAATGACAAGGCCGGATACCACGGTCGCTCGCGCGGGGCAGGGAGCCTTCAGGCGATTGGCATATGCGGCGTTGAATTCGCCGAACAACTTTGCATCGGTGAGCCACACGCTGGTCTTGACGATGTTGTCGAGCGTCAGCCCCAGTTGCGCGAGAACGCCCTCAATGGCATCGATTACCGCGTCAGTCTGTTCAGCTATGGTCTTACCTACGACCGCACCATCTCGATAAGCGAGCTGGCCGGAAACAAACACCAAATCCCCGACTTCTATCGCAGCAGAGATCGGAGCGGCTGACGCGGACTTGACAATTTTCATGGATGACCCTTCTCAATTGGATTGAAGCGCGATCCTGCTGCTCTCAGCGAATCCTACAGGATCTTATCCGATTGACGATCATATTTCCGTATGGATAATATCGCAACCTCGGGAGAGGGATGCAGATGACGGGACGGAGCGGCTCATTCATCGATAGAATCCTGTTGCCCGGCCTTGCGTTTAAGGCTTGCGTCATAGGCGGCGGCTACGCGACAGGTCGCGAGCTTGTCGAATATTTCCTCAAGAACGGGCCGGCAAACGGTCTGTATGCGATGTTCGTGGCTACGATCGTGTGGAGCATCATCTGCGCCTGCACGTTCCTTTTCGCCTTTGTCATGCGGGCCTCCAACTATCAGGATTTTTTTCGCCATACACTGGGTCGATTTGCGGTCGTTTTCGAGTTTGTCTATTTGGCCTCCATTATCCTGCTGCTTGCGGTGTTTGGCGCGGCGGCCGGTGAAATCGGCTGGTCTCTGTTCGGTGCCCCCAAGATCGTTGGCACGATCACGTTGGTGGCGGCGATCCTTGCCGTGATATATTCGGGTCAGAAGGGCGTCGAGCGCCTGTTCAAGTATGTCTCCGTTCTGCTCTATCTCGTGTACGCCGTATTTCTGATCGTCTCATTGCTGCATTTCGGCGGCAAGATCGGAGGCGCTTTCGAATTGCCGGTACCGAAATCGCACTGGCTATCCGACGGCCTTACCTTCTCGGCGTACAACGTCATGGCCGCCGTCCTGATCTTGCCGGTTTTGCGTCATCAGACCCGGGCGCGTGAAGCCGTGGTGTCAGGGTTGCTTTGCGGGCCCCTCGCAATGATCCCAGCTTTGCTGTTCTTCATTTGCCTTCTGCCTTTCTATCCCGAAGTGCTTTCCAAGCCTCTTCCGTCCGACTATGTGCTTCAGGCATTGGGCAGTCCGGCCCTTCGCTTCGCCTTCCAGACCATGATCTTCTTTGCATTGCTCGAGAGCAGCGTCGGTAATGTTCAGGCGTTTGAGGTTCGTATTAGGGCCGTCGTGCAGAGAACGGGCAGCAGATCGCTGGACTATCTTCGGATGGTTTCTCCATTCGTACTTACCGTGGGCTCAATCTTCATCGCTAACGGCGTCGGCCTCATTGCGCTCATCGCCAAAGGCTATCGGATGTTCGGCTATGCGATGCTGTTGATCTATATAATCCCACTGTTCGCGATTGCGATGCCAAAGCTGTGGCGGGGCCGGCTTCATCGAGATGACGGCAGAATGACGGCGGCTATTGAAATAGGAGGATGAAAATGTCTGATTATAAACTACTCATCAATGGGAAGCTTGTTCCGGGAGCGAAGAGCTTCGATGTCATTGATCCGTCCAGCGAGAAGGTGCTTGCAAAATGCCCGTGGGCTTCGGAAGCGCAGTTGAACGAAGCTGTCGCCGCAGCGAAGGCTGCGTTCCCGAGTTGGTCGGCCACGCCCATCGAAAAACGGAAAGCGCTGCTTCTTCGGGTCGCCGATGCGATCGATGCTGACGCGACGAACCTGTCGCGCTTGCTGACGCAGGAACAAGGGAAACCACTTGCCGAAGCGGAAGCCGAGATTTTCTTCTCCGCCGTTTTCATCAGGCGTTTCGCGACTTTCTCCATACCAACCAAAACGATTGAGGACAGCGAGGGGCGTCTTGTCGAGCTTTATCGGCGCCCTTTGGGCGTCGTAGCGGCAATCGTTCCATGGAATTTCCCGATCTTGATTTCGATGTACAAGTTTCCGTTTGCTCTGATGGCGGGGAATACTGTCGTCCTGAAGCCGGCGCCGACGACTCCGTTGACGATGCTGCGCCTTGCGTCGTTGGTAGCGGATATATTTCCGCCCGGTGTTCTGAACATTATTGCCGATCAGAATGATCTCGGCCAGAAATTGACCGAGCACCCCTCCATCGCCAAGGTGTCCTTCACGGGTTCGACAGCAACTGGGCGAAAGGTGATGGCATCGGCCTCATCGACCTTGAAGCGCATGACCCTCGAGCTTGGCGGCAACGATGCGGCGATCGTCCTGGGCGATGTGGACCCCGTTACGGCTGCTAAGGGTATATTCGACGCCGCGTTCATGAACGCGGGGCAGGTGTGCCTCGCCATCAAGCGCGTTTACGCACATTCTGACATTTATGATAAACTTTGTGATGAACTGGGGCGGCTCGCGGATGCGACGATCGTCGATGACGGTCTGAAGCAAGGCGCGCAAATGGGGCCGCTTCAGAACAAGGCGCAGTTTGAGAAGGTTAAGGGATATATTGAAGGGGCGCGTCGCGACGGCACGATTGTAGCGGGGGGTGTCGTCGAGGATCGCCCTGGCTATTTCATTCGGCCTACAATCGTCCGGGATATTTCCGACGGTACGCGATTGGTGGATGAGGAGCAGTTCGGGCCGATTTTGCCGGTCATTCGCTACCAGGACGTGGAAAGTGCGTTGCAGTCCGCAAACGCATCGCAGTATGGACTCGGCGGATCAATCTGGACCAAAAATCGCGCTTTGGCGCGGGATCTCGCCATGCGAATGGAAGCAGGATCGGTCTGGATCAACAAGCATCTCGATTTTGGCCCAGATATTCCGTTCGCCGGCGCCAAACAGTCAGGTATCGGTGTGGAAGTGGCCGAGGAAGGATTTGCCGAGTTTACGCAGCTCCAAGTCATAAACGAAGCTCGCTAGGTCGACGTGAGCCATGATGCGTTGGCAGGCTCGTGACAATGAGCTTATGTAGTGCACGCGATACTTTTCTGAAAAAGTGATTGAAGAATGACAGCTTCTCATCCCGATCTTACCAAGCCGATAAGTCTTGCTTGGTTCACCATGGGTAGCCCGACCATTGTTGAAGTCGCTATGCGCGGCACGGCTGATGTTGCGGTGATGGATTTGCAACATGGGCTTTGGGACCGAATGTCCGCGCATACGGCTGTGCATGCCGCCTCACCGCGACCCGCTTTCATGCGTGTTGCGGCGAACAGTGAGATCGAGATTTCCCGTGGGCTCGATACGGGCGCGGCGGGGGTGATCGTGCCCATGGTTGATACTGCTGCAGAAGCCGCAGAAGCGGTCCGCCATGCTCATTTTCCGCCTCTCGGGCATCGTTCGGCCGGCGGCGTGCGTCCGCAGTTCCAGGGAGCTGCATACGCAGGCGCGGGCTCCAGTCGTTCCGGTCCCATCTTGGGCGTCATGATCGAAACCGCGGAAGGCGTCCGCAATGTCGATGCGATCGTGGCGACTGCGGGGGTCGACTTCATATTCATAGGTCCCTTCGATCTCGGCCTGTCCCTCGGCGGCAATGCGCAAGCCCTTGAGGAGAGCGCTAAGGAGGTGCTCAAGGCATGCCGCAAGCATGGCAAGCCTTGTGGCATCTATACGGCGAACCGCGCCGCTTTCGAGCAGCGCAGGGCAGAAGGCTTTTCGATAACCGTTCTGGCTGGCGATGTCAGTGCGGTCATGTCTGCTTTTGCGGCATCAGCATAAGTGGCGTGCCATGACAAAACGTCCTAGAGCTAACTTGGTGCGGACTTCACTTTCACGTCGCGAAGTGTCCGGCACGACATCCGCGTCTCCGCAGTCGCGCGTCAGCGGCTTTGCGGATCGCGTAGCGTTCGGGATCGACACGCCTTATCGCGCCACCAAGCGACAGGAAAGACCCCAACTTGGATCCGTAATCCGCAACATTCGCGCCAAACGCGGCTGGACACTCAAGCAAATGAGCGAGGCTGTGGATATCACGGTGTCCACTCTATCGAAGATAGAGCGCGGGAAACTCACGCTCTCATACGATAAGCTGCAGCAGTTGAGCGACAGTCTTGGCATCAGCTTATCGGAATTGTTTGCGCCTGACCAAAGCGCAGCCTCTCCGGATGCGCCCATAACGGGCCGCCGCAGCGTCGATACGCTGGATAAGGCTTTCCAGGTCGTAACCGGGAATTGCGAGAACTTTTTTCTCTGTACCGACCTGCGGCAAAAACTCATGGTTCCGCTGGTGTGCCGCCTAAAGGCCAGGTCTCTTGATGAACTCGGACCTTTGTCTCACCACCGGGGTGAGGAGTTTGTCTATGTTCTTGAGGGCAGCGTTACGGTCGTGACCGAGTTTTACAGCGATTTCGTCCTTAACGCCGGCGAGTGCATGTATTTCGATTCCAGCATGGCGCACGGTTATCTGATCGCTCCCGGCTTTGACGATGCCACGATCCTGAGCGTGAGTACCAGCGAACGCTCTCGGGGTTGATGTTCGACGGATGACCGTTGGGTTTTCCTTTTGACTGACTTTGTCAGACTGGATATTTTTTGCTTCTGATCGCTCGTATCTCCAAACCTGGACGAGGATGCCCTGTGATGGGATTTAAATCCGTCAGCTCGAAACCGCACTTCAAACGGACGCTGTTTCTTGCCGTTGGGGTTAGTCTGTTCGCCTTCGCGCAAGCCGCCCAAGCCGATCCGGCACCCGAGAAGGTAATCGTTTCCGACATCGGTGGGCCGGAGGGGCCGGTCTTCATCGGACGTGATCTCTATTTCGTCGGTTGGACCGACGATGCCTTGGTGCGATGGAATGGTCATGAGACAAAGATTCTGCATCATGAAGCCGGGTGTGAGCACAATGGTTTGGCCGTCATTCCGGGCAACCATCTCCTTATCGCCTGTTTGTCGGAACCCGGCGCCATTATTGAGGTGACGTCCGAAGGCAAGGAGGTCCGGCGTTGGACCACCGACGCCGGCGGCAAGCCGCTAAAGGGCGGAGTCAACGACTTCGCAGTCGCGCCCAATGGGGGCATTTATGCCACGCTCTCAGGACCTCTCAATGATCCCCCCGGACCGATCGCGGGAAAGGTGCTCTATCTCGCGCCGGGTGCGAGCCAATGGGTCGAGGTGGCCGATGCGTTGAATTATGCCAACGGTCTCGCGGTTTCGCCGGATGGTCGCACGCTCTACGTCGCTGAATCGATCGGGAACTCGGTGATCAAGTTCACGATCCAGGCCGATGGCAGCCTGGCCGATCGTGCTAACTTTGCCATGCTCCATGTGCTGATCCCCGACAAGATCAGGTCGGCGTTTATCGGGCCTGACGGCATCAAACTCGACCGGGCAGGCAACCTCTACGTGGCCCAATACAACGGCGGAAAGGTTCTCAAGATATCGCCGAGCGGAAAACTTCTTCATGTCTTTAAAGTGTCCGCGGGAGAAGGCGTGACCAATGTCGCGCTGAGTGCCGATGAGACAGAACTATATGTGACCGTGGTCCGCGATCCTAATGACCCCAAAGCGCTCGGATCGATCGTTCGGATCGCGAACGGGCGTGCCCCTTAGGGCGGGGTGATGCCGCGGGCATTTCGAAGCGGCAGTGATGCTTAGGGGTTTGTCTGAATGCTCTGGAGCGGCGGGCCTTGTCCAGGCCAATGCTATTTCGGCGTTACGCGTGACGTGTCGACATGCCTCAGTTGGGGCATTCGTCAACGGTATGGCGATAAAGGGCGGCGCCACTGGCACCATGTCGAATATCCATATGGTGTAATCGCTGGAAATAAATCGGCCCTATCCATCAGGGTATGAAGATGACGTCGATGGCATCGCGTGGAACGACCGTGACGCGCTGACCGGATTGCCCAATTTCGAACAGCGAGCACGCATAATTGCACTTGATCGAACGCAGGAGCATAGGCATGGCGAAGGTCGGGGAGCTGGGCTCGCGGCGTGCTGGACCGGCCGCTAAAAAAGTTCACTCAGAAGAATTAATTTTTACAAAGGAATGTGTGTATGACCGATCAGTTTGGCCTAGGCGGCAAGATTGCCCTCGTCACCGGCGCGGGGCAGGGCTTGGGCGAGCATTGCGCTCGGCGTCTCGCCGAGCTCGGTTGCACTGCGATATGCACCGATGTGAATGAAAGCGGTGCCGCACAAGTTGCTGCCGATATCAGGGCGAAAGGCGGTCAAGCCGTCGCGTTTGCGCTCGATGTCGGAGACGAGTCGGCCTGGGCAAGGGTCCTCGATCAAGTCATGCAGAAGTTCGGCAAGGTTCATATTCTTGTGAATAATGCCGGCAAACTGGAGTTCGAGCCCATTCAGGACATGGGCCTGGATATGTTCGACCGCATGATGCGTGTAAACGTCCGCGGTACATTTCTGGGGTGCAAGCTGATCCTTCCGGCAATGCAGGCCGCGGGGGGAGGGTCGATCATCAACATATCCTCGAATTCCGCGATGGTTTCGGACATGCCGGGCTGCGCAGGTTATGGTGCGTCCAAAGGCGCGACACGCAGCATGACCAAGGGCGTTGCCCTGGACTATGTCGACTTCAACATCAGGTGCAATTCGGTGCATCCGGGGCTGATGGCGACCCCCATAGCTGAGCCCTTTCTGGCGGATCCCGAGCTGCGCAAGATGGTCATCGGCCGCACGCCGATGAAAAGGCCCGGCCATCCTGTCGAGGTGGCGAATATTGTTGCATTCCTCGCGTCCGATCAGGCGTCCTTCATGACCGGGTCCGAAGTCGTCGCGGACGGTGGATTCCTGGCGTGCTGATTTCGTATGCGATCAAAAAAAAGTCGGCGGCGATCGATGAGTGCTGCGATTCGGCGGCATGGTAACGAGTGAGGACGGTGCTTTCGCAGTTCGGAGATAAGCGGGCGGGAAATCGGCTTTTTAACGGACGCCTAAAACAATTCATTAGACCCGCTTCAACATATCTTCTCTAACGGACAGGTCGGATCAGGTTGCGTCGATCCATATTTTTTCTTCTTTCGGAACAAAATCGGGAGGCTGCTCGTGACAACTGCATTTTCAATTCATCCCAATGTTGATGGCGGCGTGAAGGCTGGATCAAAGGATTTTGCCGGCGGCGTGCTGCTGTGCAAATGCAAGGATAACCCTGTTGAGATTACGGTGAGTGGTCAATCGGCCCACAATCATGCGTGTGGCTGCACAAAGTGCTGGAAACCGGCTGGGGCTCTGTTTTCACTCGTCGCTGTAGTCCCGCGAGATAATCTCAAAGTCACAAAAAATGCGGACAAGCTGGCAGTTGTAGATCCCAACGCTGCTATCCAACGCCACGCCTGCAAGGCATGCGGCGTCCATATGTATGGTAGAATCGAGAACACGAAGCATCCGCTCTATGGGCTTGATTTTATTCATACAGAACTTTCGCCGCAAAAAGGCTGGTCGGCTCCGGAATTTGCTGCCTTCGTGTCCTCGATCATCGAATCAGGCGCCGATCCGGCCCAGATGACCGCAGTCCGTGGGCGGCTGAGGGAGCTTGGCCTCGAACCTTACGACGCACTCTCGCCGCCGCTCATGGATTTCATCGCTACTCATGTGGCCAAGGCCTCGGGCGTTTTGAAAGCGTAGGAATTCGCCATGGATGTTCGTGCCGCGGTGGCCTTCGAGGCCGGAAAACCTTTAACTGTCGAGACGGTTCAATTGTCCGGCCCGCGCGAGGGCGAGGTGCTTGTGGAGATCAAGGCCACGGGCATTTGTCATACGGACAAATTCACGCTTTCCGGCGCCGATCCCGAGGGCTTGTTCCCGGCCATCCTGGGTCATGAAGGTGCGGGTGTCGTGGTCGATGTGGGGCCCGGCGTGAAGTCGCTCAAAAAGGGCGATCACGTCATCCCGCTCTATACGCCCGAATGCCGCGAGTGCAAGTCCTGCACCAGCCATAAGACCAATCTCTGTACCTCGATCCGCGCGACCCAGGGAAAAGGACTGATGCCCGACGGCACCAGCCGGTTCTCGCTCAAGGGCAAGCCGGTGATGCACTACATGGGCTGTTCGACGTTTGCCAATTACACGGTCCTGCCCGAAATCGCGTTGGCCAAAGTGCGTCCGGACGCGCCGTTCGATAAGATCTGCTATATCGGCTGTGGCGTAACCACCGGGATCGGCGCGGTGATCTTCACGGCGAAAGTCGAACCGGGCGCCAATGTGGTGGTGTTCGGCTTGGGCGGCATCGGCCTGAACGTCATTCAAGGCGCCAGGATGGCCGGTGCCGATATGATCGTCGGCGTGGACATCAACCCGGCGCGGGAACCCCTGGCGCGCAAGTTCGGCATGACCCATTTCGTCAATCCGAAAGACGTCAAAGGCGACCTCGTCGGACATCTGGTGGAACTCACCAAGGGTGGCGCCGACTACAGCTTCGAATGCGTCGGCAATACCACGCTCATGCGCCAGGCGCTTGAGTGCTGTCATCGCGGATGGGGCGTGAGCGTCATCATCGGTGTCGCGGGGGCAGGGCAGGAGATTTCCACCCGCCCGTTCCAGCTGGTGACGGGGCGGCGATGGATCGGAACGGCCTTCGGCGGCGCGCGCGGCCGCACCGATGTACCGAAGATTGTCGACTGGTACATGGATCGAAAGATCAACATCGACGACCTGATTACCCATACGCTGCCGCTTGAGCGCATCAACGAGGGCTTCGACCTGATGACCAAGGGCGAGTCTATTCGTACTGTTGTGGTCTATTGATGGCGATCGATACAAGGAGCGAACATCAATGTTTCGGTGGGCGGATGGGCTTTTATAGCCACCATTCGCGGGAGACCGGCACGAAGATGCGGTTCGCAGTCTATCGGCCGCCGCAAGCGGAGAAGGAACAAGTGCCGGCACTATACTATCTGGCCGGCCTGACGTGCACCGAAGAGACCTTTATGATCAAGGCCGGCGCCCTGCGCCTGGCTGCGGAACTTGGGCTAATGCTGGTAGCGCCCGATACGAGTCCGCGTGGTGCAAACATTCCCGGTGAGGATGATGACTGGGACTTCGGAACCGGTGCTGGATTCTATCTCGACGCCACGGAGAAGCCATGGGCCCAAAATTACCGAATGTACAGTTATGTCACAGCGGAACTTCCGAGTCTGATTGAGGATCATTTTCCGGCGCAGTCGGATAACCGAGGCATTTTTGGCCATTCCATGGGCGGTCACGGGGCCCTGACCATCGCACTCAAACAACCCGATCGCTGGCGCTCTGTTTCCGCTTTCGCGCCGATTTCTAATCCAACCACCGTGCCGTGGGGCGAGAAGGCGTTCAGCAACTATCTCGGTCCTGATCGCACAGCTTGGGCGCAATACGATGCGAGTATTCTCATGCGACGCCAATCGTACCCCGGTCTGATCTTGATCGACCAGGGAACGTCCGACGAGTTTCTCGACACGCAGCTCAGGCCGGACGCGTTGGCAATGGCGGCTGCGGCGTCGGGCCAGAATCTCCTCCTGCGCCGACATGAGGCCTACGATCACTCCTATTGGTTCATCCAGACATTCATGGCTGACCATCTCACACATCATGCGCGAGTCCTGCGGGCAATATAGAGCTGCATCGCGGTAGTCGATTCAGCTTTCGGCAAACGCTGGGCCAAATCCGATTGGCGTGAAAGTCCAGAATATGCGCTTGTTTAGCTTCCTCGGTCGTCTAGTTTCCTAGAATTTTGGAGGGCGGCAACATAAGTCCTGGGCTACGCGTGCCGGAGCCACGGTCGCCGCATTTATGGAGCATGGCGGCCGCATTTATGGAGGTTGACCGGCCCCTGCTGCGCTACAAAATGGTCAGATCAAATCAATAGGAGGGTCTCGTCATGATGGATAGGCGGACGGTATTAGCCGGCGCGAGCGCGGTAGCGGCGACACTCGCAACCAAGGAAGCCGCGGCTGCGCCGGCCGGCGACTTTCCCAAAGGCTTTCTGTGGGGTGCCGCAACCGCCGGACACCAAATCGAGGGTAATAACGTCGCGAGCGATGTATGGCTACTTGAGAATGTGAAGCCCACTGCTTTCGCCGAACCGTCTGGCGATGCGTGTAACAGCCTTGAGCTTTGGCCCGTGGATCTTGACCTCGTCCGCGATCTTGGCCTGAATGCCTATCGTTTCTCGTTGGAATGGGCGCGGATCGAGCCGGAGCAGGGACTTTTCTCCGTCGTGATGCTCGATCACTACAAGGCCATGATCGAAGGCTGTCGTGCGCGCGGAATTACTCCGGTCGTGACCTTCAATCACGGCACGGCGCCACGATGGTTCGCGGCGCGGGGCGGTTGGATCACGCCCGACTCGCCAGATCTCTTCGCCCGCTTCTGCGATCGCGCGGCCCGGCACATGGCAGGCTCCATTGGCTACGCCTCGACGCTCAACGAACCGAACGCGCCGATCATGGTCGCGGACTCGTCGCCGCCGCAGTTCCTGGAGGCTGTGCGGGCGATGGTCGCGGCCGGCGGCCGGGCGTGCGGGGTGAAAGTCTTCGCGGAGAGTTTCTCGATTGGATTGATCGGAAGTGCTGCGGAAGTTGCGCTCATGCAATCGCATCTTATCGCCGCCCACAAGGCGGGCAAAGCCGCCATCAAGGCAGTTCGCGGCGACCTTCCGGTCGGCGTAAATCTCGCGATGTATGACGATGAGGCCGTTGGTCCGAACAGTCTGCGCGATGCCAAACGCGCTGCCTATTATGGGGCATGGCTCGAAGCCGCAAAGGTTGATGATTTCGTCGGCGTGCAGAATTATGCCCGCACGCTTTGGGACGACAAAGGACAGGTGTCGGCGCCCAAAAGCGCCAATCCTGACTCGACAACGCCTACTCCATATCCGCCGTCACTGGCCAATGCCGTGCGCTACGCCCACGCAGCTACCGGCGTGCCGGTATTCGTGACCGAACATGGTGTCGACACGAGCGACGACACAATCCGCGCCGCCTTGATCCCGGCGGCGCTTGCTGAGCTGCAGAAGGCCGTGGCCGATGGCGTGCCGGTGAGAGGTTACTTGCACTGGACCCTGATGGACAATTTCGAATGGATGTCCGGCTTCAAGTCCAAATTCGGCCTGTGCAGCTTCGACCGCACGACCTTCAAGCGTACGCCCAAGCCCAGCGCCGGCGTGCTAGGCGCGATCGCCCGGCGTAACGGCGTCTAGAGGCGCGGAAGAATTGTCACGCGTCAGACCATGACTGCAGAAGTGATGCCGGAGTGCTGGAGTTTGCATTAGCGCGTTGGCCGGCCATTTTCGGAACGAAGCCGCAAAAGCCGTTACTTCCCGACAGGCGACGGTGAAATTCGGAGGCGGCCGGCCCGCGGTCCGTCACAACCGGGAAACGAACGCAGCAACGGCGAGCCGGCTGTCGACTCCGATCTTATCAAGAATGTTGACGACGTGGGTCTTCACCGTCGCCATGCCGATGCCCATCAGGTGTGCGATCTTGGCGTTCGAGGCACCGATCTGAAGAAGTTTGATGACTTCGATCTCTCTTGTCGTGAGCTTGAATTTCCGGCTAAGCACGGCTTCCTTCTGGGCTTCCCGAACGCGTGGGTGCTGGCCAAGAGTGTATTGCAGATGCCGATGCAGGGCCCCCCACTGGAAGTGGCCGGTCTCGAACGGCGGATCGAGTGGGCATTTCAACACACTGATGACGGCAATCGGAGCATTCTCACCGCATAACACGAAATCGACTTCGTCCCGGACGCCATGGCGCGCCATGAAACTCCTGTTCATCGTCCGGGCATGGTCGGGCTGGGTAAGCTCCGCCTCCCGGAGGAAGCTCACGCTCTGACCCTGTTCGATCAGGCGAATTGGGTTCATGGGATCGTAGCGATGAAAGGTGCTGAAATACTCTGCGTCCATGTCTTGGGGGAGCCCGATCTTGCGAGCAACTTCCAAGCGCTGACTGGAGTCGATCCAGAACATGACCGCGGCGGAGGCCTGCAACATGTCCTGCGTAAAACGAAAAATCTCAGCGAGGTGTCCGTCCGAATCCGATTCCTGGGCGTAGGCCATCGTGCGATCCCTATCGGGGTGGGATGTTTGCTCCCGATCATCCCACGAAGCTCTTCTCGTGGTTGATAGAAGCGCAAATCCGATGATTGTGCAAGGACACACCCGGGGATGTCCGGCTATCTGCCCGATGGCCGCAGGCAATCACCCCTGCGTTGGGGTGAAGCTGAACATCGACCACTTTATCGCCAGACCCAAATTTGCTCCCGCCAGTGCGTCAAGCAGCGCCACAATCCCTTGAGTGGAATCTACCAACCATACTGCCAATTCCTGGCGCGTCCGTCACCTTCTGGTGTCGGATATGGGAGGGGATGCTCAATCAAATCGCAACTTGATCAATAAGCCGCCTTACGATGGCCGCCAACATGCTCATACCCGCCCCCGTCTTCCGTCGTCTCGGCTCTCAGCCGCTGGGTCAGATATTCCCCTGCCTTAAGAGGCACGAATTTGGACTTCTCGCCCGGCGCCAAGCAGCTCGGAATACATTCGACGAGCGTGTTGAACGCTGGGCTGAAGAACGCGGGAAGCGAATTTCGATGGCGGCCAGTCAGGCCGATCACGCGGTGTGGCGTCGAGACATAGAGATTGTTTGTCCATAGCTCGAGCATGTCACCCACGTTGATGACAAAAGTGTCCGGGACACAAGGTGCCTTGATCCACTCGCCACTGCGCGGCTGCAGTTCGAGGCCGCCGTTGATGTCCTGCATGAGGATCGTAAGCATGCCGTAATCGGAATGCTCGCCGACAGTCATAAGGGCTTTCTTCTCTTCCTCCGTCTGCGGCAGATTATGCATAAGGCGCATGTGGAACGTCGGCTTTTTGCAAAGCTCAACGAAATAATATTCGTCGAGGTCGAGACTCAAGGCAAAGAGCCTCTCCAGCCTTTCGCCGAGTGCGAGTATCTCTTCAAGATAAGGCTCGAGCGCAGCACGGAACCACGGAAGATTTTCGGGCCAGCGGTTCGGCCCATGCAGGAAGTGGCCTGCGATCACATCCGGATCATCCATCGGCAGATCGAGAGAGAACTCATAGCTTTCAATCGCCGCCCTTGGCCCTTTGGTCGGAGGCATGAAGCCCCGGCGAAAACGCTCGTCCGCCTCGTCCTTCATCCGCTCCGCTTCCGGCAGCGCGAAATACCGCTTGGCAGCTATGTCGGCGTTATCATAAATCGCTTTGGGAACACCATGTCCCTTGATCAGGAAAAAGCCGACTGAAAGGCAGGCCGCCCGAATCTCCTTGCTGATCCTGATGCGACCCTCGGGGCTATGGAAGTCCGAAAGGTCAATCAATGGAACAATGTCCGTGCCGACAGACTGTTTCACGTGATTCATGAACGTTCCTTCCAATTTCTGGCGCGGGGCATTTCGTGACGAGCCGTAGCTCGCAGCCGTCTAAAGGCCGCACGTCAATATAGGTATCCTATCGGGTTGATCCTTCTGCGCTAGCTCAATGTTGAGAGCGGCGCGTGCAAAAAAAATGGCTCGTGGAACGGGTCGGGCGGGTCCCAATACGAGCTCCCTCGAGAGGTCATCCCACTAAGGGTAATGTAATTTTGCGAACGTCGTGTTCGAAATAAGACTACCGCACCGTCTTTTTTCTGCTTCGCCGGCCCATGCGGGAGGGGAAGTTGATCGCGCAGGTTCTATAGGACACCACCTCACCTCATATCGACCGAGGCGGTGTCCATGCCGGTCATTCAGCCGACGTCGCGCCAGAAAGCGGAGATCTTGTTGCCCACGGGATCGCGTACGTAGCAGGCATAGCCATCCGGCGGATCCCCATGTGGTCCGGGTTGGCCCGCGTCGGTTCCACCCGAAGCAAGCGCGGCGGCATGAAAAGCATAGACCTGCGCGCGTGATTCGGCGGCAAAGCTGAGTGTGCCGCCGTTAGCCCCCGTCGCCGGTTTGCCGTCGGCAGGTTTCAAGATAACCAATTCGGGCTTGCCCTTACCGTAAAGGAAGCCTCTCTCTCCCATCGGGCCGAGACTGTCGATGCCGAGTGTCTTCAATGTGGCATCATAGAACTTCTTTGATACCTGAAGATCAATGGCTCCAAAACAAGCATGCGTATAAATTGACATTTGCATTCCCTTCCTTAGCAATGCTTCTTACTTTCTCCCATAGCAGTCCCGCGGTCGCACCAATTTGGACACACGGACTTGGTGTGCCCCGTGGACTTAAGGATAATGGGAGCAATGCTCGCGGCTCACTTCTTTTCCGCAGGCTTGGGCATATGCGCATTGAGGGCAGCGACCGACTGGTCCATGAACATTTCGCGATTGTCCCGCAGCCACGAATATGACGTTTCGCGATGAGCGTTCGCGTGCTGGAACTTGGGAAAAACATAGCGCGCGAACATCTCGTAGGAGTTCTTTTTGCGTGCCCACGGGGCCCAGTTGTGGTCCAGATTAAGGTAGGCGCCAAAGCCACCGGATTTTTTTTCCAGGCGCTCGATCTGGGCGATTGCGTCATCGGGTGTGCCGATTACTGCCTGGCCCGAGGCGATCATGGCGTCCACGGGATCGCCGCCTTCTACGCCCAGCGGCAAAGCTGCGACCCGCATGAAGTAGTACAGCCATTTTTCCAGACCGAATGCGACATCGGCGCGCGCCTGCTCGCGGGTCTCCGCGATGTGCATCGGACCCACGAGGCGCCACGCCGAACGATCGACGGTGTTCCCATGTTCCTTTGCCGATGCCTCGGCCGCAGCCCAGTTCGAGGCGAGCGCGTTGAATCCGGCCGCCGACGTGGCACTGATGGTCAACATCCCCAGGCCGTGACGGCCGGCCGCCTTGGCGCCGGTGGGCGAAATTTGGCTTGTGACAGCGATCTCAACCGACGGACGCGAATAGGGGGTCACCTGAAGCTGAGCATTCTTTAGCTCGAACCAGTCCGATTTGTAGGTGACGGTCTCGCCGCACAGAAGCTTGACCACGCAGGCCAGCGCTTCCTCCATGCGCGTGCGCTGGGCCGAGACGGGAATCCCCATCATATAGGCGTCGGACGGCAGGGAGCCGGAGCCGCAGCCGAGTATCACTCGTCCGCGCGTGATGTGATCGAGCTGGTTGATACGTTCGGCCACCATCAAAGGATGATGGAAAGGCAACGTGATGACACCCGTACCCAGGCGGATATGACGCGTGCGTTCAGCCGCCGTGGCGATGAAAAGTTCAGGGCTGGCGATGATCTCGACACCGCCGGAATGATGCTCGCCAATCCACGCCTCGTCATAGCCGAGGGTGTCCACCAATTGCATCAGCTCGAGGTCGCGCTCGAGCGCGAGAGTTGGGTTTTCATCCAACTCGTGGAAGGGCGCTAGAAAGACGCCGAATCGCCGCTTGGGTTTCAGCATGAGAGATCCTTATGAATCAGGTGTTGCCGAATAAGGCCAATCGGCGTCCGAAGTTCTGCGCATATGGTTAGGTGGGTTAATTTTTGCTCTCAGCGAGCGGGGCGGATTTGACATTCGCTGCCCAGGCGATCACGGGCTTGTGAAGCGAACGTCAAATCCAAAGTCCGTGCGTCCGTCACCTTCGGGTGTCGGCTATGGGAGGGGGATGCTCAATCAAATCGCAATTCGATCAATAGGCCGCCTTACGATGTCCGCCAACAGCATCATATCCGCCCTTGTCTTCCTGAGTCTCTAAGCTCATCCGCCGTGTCAGGTACTCCCCTGCCTTAAGGGGAACGAATTTAGGCTTCTCGCCCGGCACCAAGCAGCTCGGAATGCATTCAACGACCGTATCGAACGCCGGGCTGAAGAAGGCGGGAATCGAATATCGATCGCGACCGGTCAGGCCGATCACGCGGTGCGGCGTCGAAACATAAAGGTCGTTCGTCCATAGTTCGAGCATGTCACCCACATTGATGACGAAGGTACCCTCGACACAGGGTGCTTTGATCCACTCGCCGCTGCGCAGCTGAAGTTCGAGGCCGCCGTTGAGGTCCGGCATGAGGATAGTATGCATGCCGTAATCGGAATGCGCGCCGGTCGCCATATGGGTCTTCTTCTCCTCCTCCGTTTGCGGCAAATAGTGCAGTACGCGCATGTGGAAGATCGGCTTCTTGCAAAGCTCCACGAAATAATATTCTTCGAGGCCGAGACTCAAGGCGAAGAGCCTTTCCAGCCTCTCGCCGAGCGCAAGCATGGCTTCAAGATACGGCTCAATTGCGGCTCGGAACCACGGATGATTCTCGGGCCAGCGGTTCGGCCCGTGCAGGAAGTGTCCTGCCACAACGTCTGGATCTTCCAAAGGCAGATCGAGCGAGAGTTCATAGCTTTCAACCACCGCCCTCGGCCCATCGATCGTCGGCATGTAACCTCTGCGGAAACGATCGTCTATCAGATCCTTCATGCGCTCTGCTTTGGGCAGCGCGAAATATCGCCTGGAAGCGGCGTTGGCGTTGTCACAAATTTCTTTGCTGACACCGTGTTCCTTAATGCCGAAAAAGCCGACCGACAGGCAGGCTGCCCGAATCTCCTTGCTGATCTTTGCGCGACCATCCGGGGTGTGGAAGTCTGAGAGATCAATCAACGGAACAATGTCCGGACCGGCAGATTGCTTCAGGTGATTCATGAACTATTCTCCCAAATTACGAGCTCGGCGTAATCCGCAACGAGCCGAAGCTTGCAGCCGCCTACGGGCGCAATTCCTTCGTCGTCATCCTATCGCGCTGACCGCTCCGCGCTAGCACTATGTTGGAAGCGGGGTGCGCTCTAAATTATGGGCCCGCGCGTCGGCCCGGTTCCAATATATGTCCTCGATGCGCCCGCCGGGGTGCAGCCGCCAAGGGCTATAGAATTTTGCGAACACCCCGTTCTAAATACAATCACACGTCAAGCTCAGCCATGGCCGTTCTGATTTTCGCCAGCCGCTCCTCGCAGCCCTCGGCGCTCCGCTCAATCGGCGGGAGAGCTTTCCGGTCCGACGTCGTCGACGATCCCTGCGCTCGGACGGGCGAAAGCCCACAGCGCACCTCCCACGAAAGCAAGGGCGAGCATGCACGCCGCGGCGACTCCAAGTGGCGTAGAACCGCCCATGAGCAGGGGAAAGTTCTTCAACTCGAGATAAACCACTGCCGCGAGGCCGATCATGCCTAAGCCCGGCGCCACGAACGTATGCCAAAGCCGCGTATCTACTCTGTTAACGCGGAAGAATACAACTACGGCGACGCACGTGAGGGTCATCAGAATCACAACACCCACTCCAGCGATTCCTCCGGTCCATGTCGCAACATTGACGATCGGGTCGAGGTCAAGGATAGCGGCACCGAGTATGGTAAGTAACGTCCAGATGGTCGTTACATAAGATGCGATAGCCGGCGAACCGTGTGTGGAATGCACGCGGCCCAAAGCGCGTGGCAGCACGCCACTATTGGCGAGGCTGAACTGGTAACGCGACACGACATTGTGCAAGCTGAGACAAGCGGCGAAGGCGCTCGTGACGATGAGCACGCTCGTCACGTCGGCAACAAGCTTGCCAGCTACTACTTGTGCGGTGGCGACGAACATAGTCCCAGGATCCGCGGTCGCGCGGGCAAGGAAGCCGCTGTCCCCCCAGGCCGTTACGATCGACCAGGAGGTGAGCGCATAAAGAAATCCGATAAACCCCAGGGCCATGTAAGTGGCACGCGGTATACAACGAATAGGGTCCACAACTTCGTCACGATAGATGGCTGTGCTCTCCATTCCGACGAACGAAAGTAGGGCAAACATCAAGCCCAGCGCAGGCGAGCCCGATAGGATGGCCACAGGATTGATGATCCCCGTTGAATAGCCGTCTGGACCGCTCCGAATGATCGCTGCGCCGTCGATCAGGAGCATTATCGCTGTTTCAGCGATCAAAAGGCTGCCCAGCACCTTTCCCGACAAGTCGATGCGCTTGTATCCTAAGACAGCGATCACACCGATCGCGGCGAGCGCCCACACCCACCATTTGCTCCCGGGTAAGCCGAATTGGTGAAGCAAGTTGGCGACGGATGCTCCGACAAAGGCGACAAGCCCGACGAGGTTCATTGCGTAGGCCGTTAACGCCAGTAAGCCGCTTCCGACCCCCATCGGCCGACCCAGAGCCTCCCTGATGTATGAGTAGAATGCCCCAGGATGCTTCACATGCGGCGTCATCGCCACAAAGCCGACAGTGAAGAGGGAGAGGAGCATCATCGCCACAAGAAACATCGCCGGTAGCCCATTGCCGTTACCCACGAGCGCTCCGATGGGCACATCGGCCGCCGCGACGGTGAGTGGTGCCGCGAAGGCGATGACCATGAACGTCAGCGTCACGACGCCGATCGAACCGGAAAGTTTACCTGCCTGAAACCCAGTATCCGACGTTTTGGCTGGCATGTTCCCAAGGCCGTGCTGATTCATTGATCGTGCTTTCGTCTGTCGGAATTTGTCCGAGTGCTTGGTCCCGGCATTGAGCGGTTGGATCGAGTCTGAATCGTTTTAGCCCTGCTGTCCAGATTTTGCAGATGCATTCGTATGGTGGAGGCCCTGGAGGGTCTTGTGACGCCTATGATAGATGTCCGCGTTGATGAAGTCGGTGGAGGCAGCTCTGGACCTGCCGATGGCTGTCGGGCCATCCGCGTGACGCGGCGGAGGCGCGAATTTTGTATGGAATGGCTTCAATCAGAGCTATCAGGAACGCGGACGCGGACGTTCTGCCGGTCTTCTTCACAAGTTGTACAAATGCCATGTCGCAGAAGACAACGATGTAACAAGGAGTATGTGAGAACGCCGGGACTCAACACCTGACACCCGGCATTAGGCGGCTGCTTCCTCTCTCGGGTTGATCAAGAGCAAGAATTTTCGGCGTCAATCTTCATACTTAGTAGTGGTAGTTGACCTCGCCGCCGATAAATCTTGGAGTGCCGAGCATGCCTTGAATGAGGCCGAAAGGCGCTATTAAATTGAACTTGTCGACGTAATACGTTTTGTTGGAAAGATTGCGCACATATAGCGCGACTTCCAGCTGGTCCCTCTGGAATTGATAGGCGGCGCGGACATTCTCCAGCCAGTAGCCGCCTTGCTGGATATATGGGTCATTCGAAATGTCGAAGAATTGGTGACCCTTGAATGTCGCACTGAATTGGAAATCGAGCTTGCCTTCATGCAGCGGCACTTTGTAATCGAGAATGCCGGCAAAGGTCACATGCGGAGCCAATGGAAGCTGATGTCCAGAATAATTTGGCTGGTCGGGGTCGACATTGGCGACGAACGAATCCATTCGCGTTTTGAGCAGGCCGAGATTGAAGGTCGCTGTCAGATTTGCGATTGGTTGAGCGATCAATTCCGCGTCAATCCCTTCGGTATGGGCCTTTTTTGCATTGTCGAGGACATTGACCGGCAGGCCACTACCTCCCGTCACCGGGGGCACCAACACGAAAACCTGCATATTGCGATAGTCATTGTAAAATGCGGACGCGTTAAACAAGAGCCGATTGTCAAGCAGCTCCGATTTGAATCCGACTTCATAAGTGGTTACATGTTCCGGCAATACGGGCTTCAATTGCAGCGCAATTTCCGCCGGATTGCTGCTCAGGAAACTTCCGTTGAAATCACCGCTTTTGTAACCCGTCGCGACGGTCGCAAAGGCGTGGATGACTGGCGAAAAATGGTAGTCGAGACCTGTCCGCCAGGAAAAGGCAGTATTGCTGAATCTTTCGCTCGTATCGGCAAGCAATTGTACAGGACCGAAATTATCCATGCCGCCGGCTTGGAATTGGGTCGAGCCAACATAGTGGAAGCTTCGTTGCTCGCTGGTCACGCGCCCACCAAATGTCAACTTGAGGCTATCAGTGACTGAATAATCGCCCTGTCCAAAGCCGGCGTAGGCATTGGTGCCTTGATGACTGACGTCATATGAGATTTGTGCAATGCCGTCCCCCGCGCCCGGCCCAGCGGGAACGCCAAAGCCTCCAAACTTATCGAAATCAAGAAACAGATCGAGAGGCTGATTCTGGCTCAAATTCTCATGCAGATAGTAGAGTCCCAGAACCCAATCGTACTTCGGCTCTGAATATGCGGCGCGGAATTCCTGGGTCACGGTGTTTGCTCGCACATCGAAATTGATCTCGACGAGGCGATTTGGCGACATATCAGTTTCTTCAGGATGAATTTTGTCGTTGTGCTCGAACGACGTTATTGAAGTAAGGGTGATCGATCCAAGGTCGTAGTCGGCGCGCAGGGACGAACCTGCGCTGTGTATCTTCAGGTTCTGTTGACGATTATATGCGCCCTCGTAAAAGCCCTTGGGCGTGCCGTAGCCGAATAGATCGACGCAACCACCGGCGTATGTTTGCGCTACGGAACAAACTGTCGGCGTAGCTGAGGATTGAGTTCCAGGAACGAACGCCCCGATATGTCGATACTCGTTCGGGCGATTGTCAACGAATCCGCCATGGACATTGAGTAATACCTTCAGCTTGTCAGACGGCTTCCAGAGCAGCTGAATGCGACCGGCGGCATTGTTCGCCCCGTCCTCGTGATTGCCGGTCAGATCATTGTGGCCGTAGCCCTGGGATTCATTGACGACAACGGCCGCACGCGCATCAAGGTTCGGCGCGACCGGTCCACCGATGCCGCCCTCAAAATTGAACGTATTGTAGGAACTATAATCGGCGTGGAGATCAGTTTCGAACTGATCGGTCGGCTTGTTGGTGATGAAGTTGATCGCTCCACCGCTGGTGTTCCGTCCGTAGAGGGTTCCTTGAGGACCTTTCAGCACCTCGATCCGTTGGAGATCAAAAGTCTGGAAAGTCTGGGACGCCGGCGAAGAGAGATAGACTTCATCCACATAAATCCCATTGGGGCCGGCGTTGTTGGTGTCATAGTCGTTCAAGCCAATTCCGCGGATGGTAACGATCGGCTGATTGCCGGCCCCCGAGGACAGGGAGATATCCACATTCGATGTCACCTGGCCGAGATCGGAGGATGACTTGATACCCAGGTCGTTAATCGACTTGGCCGTGAAAGCCTGGATCGAGATCGGGACATCCTGGATGTTCTCACTGCGGCGCTGGGCGGTGACGACGATTTGCGGCACTTCGTCCTGTGGGGGGGCGTCGGTCTGAGCACAGACCGGCTCGATGAGCCCCAACAAAGCCCCCAATGCCGTCCCAGCGAGAAGCCCGCGTCTGACACCGAGCAAATGGCGGCTCATCATCTCAATTCCCCCGTTTTCAATTTGACAGAACGACTTTTTTTGCTTTTTTATCAACCTAGCGTTGTCAGTGCCCAGTCACATTTAATCCAATCTTCACTGTGCGTTTCGAGGCTGCCGAAGCAAGTGTCCGCCCTCAATCCATCTTTGGATGGAGGAGGAATGACGGCCGCGACGAGTCGATGTGGTCGGCTCGACCGATGTCTGACCCGAATCAATGAGCGCGGCGAACTTGCCGGAAAATCGTCACTTCTCGTGAGTTTCCGATTTGTAAATCGGGGCGCAGGGTGCGCTAACCGAAAGTCCGCACAGTCATGTCGAGCGGTGGTCTTTCATCGTAAGCGCGATCCAGAAAGCGGTAGCGCTCCACATGGAGGGGTGATCTCATCATGCACTCGGGTTCAAACGTCGCCACAAGGTGACTCTGACGACGGTCGGGCCAAAGCGGACAATCCCGCCCGTTCGGGTCTCCCGAACGAATGAAATTCGTCCACAGGGTCACCATCAAGTCGCGCAGATGCTCGTCCTCGCGGCGCCATGGCCAGTCTCGCGTGTGGAGAGCATCAAGCATGTAATAAAGTTCGGCGCTGTGAAAGACGCCTGGCGCCGTGAGGGGATGGACAGATAGTTCCGGCGCCGGAGGCCGCCAGTTGAAGTAATATTGATAGACCGGCGCCGTTCCTGTCGCGATCTGCATCTCCAGCCATTTCCACATGGGGTAATCGACGAATTCGTCTCCAAGCAGCGTGTCGATCGCGGCTTGGGCCCCATCTTGTCCGTCGAGCGAATAGATTTTGGCCAGATCGGAATAAGCGACATTTAACCGCCGCGCGGCGTGTCGTCCAAAATCGGCGCGATCAACATCCTTGAGGCGCGCGCCAAAAATTGATCCTTCATGGGCATTCCAGCCCGCAAGGAGCGGTACGTCATTCTGCTTCCCTTCCAAGAACACTTGCATGGGATCGCGGGGCGATACCGCCCCGTTGATCACCGGCAGGAATTTCGGACGTAGGTTCTGCGAGTGCGCGAGAAGGGCCTCAGCCGAACACGCCCGCAGTGCATCGAGAGACGGCGCGCGACAGTCATTCTGGAATTGCCGACCAACGGCTTCGGCTTCGGCGAGGGGTAGATGCCCGTGAATGGAACTGCGTCGCCAGAAGGCGGCACTCTGGGCGATGATGCCCCGGAACAGGCCGCGGGCGCGAGGAGAAGCCATCAGCAGGCTTACAGAGGCTGCCCCGACTGACTCTCCACCGACCGTCACACGCATCGGGTCGCCGCCGAAAGCCGCGATATTCTGCTGAACCCATTCAAGCGCAGCGATCTGGTCAAGCAGCCCAAAGTCGCCGGATCCGGCCATGGCTCCGCCAAGGTCGGGGTGGGCGAAAAATCCGAAAACGTCGAGGCGGTAGTTCAAGGTCACCATGACCACGCCGCGCCGCGCAATGCCGCGGCTCTGGTACCATGGCTCGGATCCTGAACCTATCGTGTAGCTGCCGCCGTGAATCCAGACATAAACCGGCAGCGCGGCATCGGGCGTTTCTGCCGGAGTCAACACGTTCAGGTAGAGACAGTCTTCCCCCATGAGTGGATTCTCGGGGTCAATGTTACCAAGCCGTCCGCTTTGCATGCACCGCGGGCCGAATCGGTCGATTGGCCGAACGCCACGCCAGGCCAACGGTGCTTGTGGCGCGCGCCAGCGAAGTGGACCTACAGGTGGCGCGGCATAGGGTATTCCTTTGAACACGCGGATGCCGTCGACATCAGGTTCGGGCAATTCAAGGAGTCCGCTGACGACTTCGACCGAGCGCGACCAAGGCATGAAACCTCTCTAACACCTTACCGGTTCTTCATATAGATTGTGACGGGCCGTGGGTGGCTGGCATTGGAATTTCATGATCACCTGTTGGTGAGCACAGGTTCCTTAATATCATCGTTGCGAGAATGGCCCGATTAAGCGCTAACGTAACCTGGCAGTGAATTTGCCAGTGCTCCAGTATCTCTTCGGCAGTCACTGTCTGACTAGCGGCAATTGTTTCTGGTGTCTGCGAGAATTGCGGTGCGAGCCCAAGATGCCGCACGTTGTGTGCTCCATTACTTCCAGTTTGCAACCCCATTGACTATTGTCACCGACCACCTAGGTTTGTTGGCCATGCGCAGAAATCAGCGCGGGACTTTTTGCGTTAGATGTGATGGCTGGGCTCTCCGCAGAGGCTGGCTATTGCCTTCTTTGCCGCTCACATTTTTAGACCCCACATTCCGCAAAAAGCGTACAGATTCACTTGGTTCGACAGGTATCATGCCGCGACTGCAAGGGGAGAGGCTGGCCTATTCCAGCACGGGCGCAAAAAGGCGCTCCGCGATAGGAGTTTATTGATGTCGTCCAAATCCCTTGGTGACTGGACCGCGGAGCAGGCTGAAGACGGCGTGCTGTGCGATGTGCAAGCCATGCGCGTTCTGGCGAGGCGATTGCCGAAGGCGGAACTGCATGTTCATTTTCTGGGCGCGATCCGGCGATCGTTCCCGTTTGCTGGCGCGGCCCAGCGTCTCCTGCCTGACGAGTATGCTGGCGCGACTGATTTCTTCGCGCGTTTGCCGCGCGTTGCTCTGGGGCTCACCAGCGCGGATATGTTCGAGGCAGCGACACTGCGAATCCTGGAAGAGAATTTAAATTTCGGCTGTGCCCATGTCGAGATCATGGTCACCCCCGGCGAAATCGGCCTCAGCCCGGTTCCAGTTGCCGAATCCCTGAGGGCGATAGGGCGCGCGTTCGACCAGATGAAGCGCTCCACCGGCTTGACTGGGGGCATCATCCTCGCCACCTACCGCGCAGCCGCTCCCGCGGCGGCATTCCAGGTCGTCGAACTGGCGATGGCGGCTCGCGATGCGGGCGTGCCGATCCCCGGCATCGGCAACGATGGCGATATCACCCATCCGGTGATCGCGTTCGCCCCCGCGCTGGAGTACGCGAAGAAGCAGGGTTTTCACGTCACGTGTCATCTCGATACGCCGCAAGACGTTATCGAGGGGCTGGAACTACCGCTCGATCGCGCTGACCATGCCTACGATCTTAAGGGCAGGCCGGAACTTCAGGCGAGATATCGCGAGCGAGGTATCTCCATCACCTCGGCGCTCTCTGCGACGCATCATATTATGCCGGGTGTGTTTAAGTCGCCGGCGGACCACCCGGCTGACGAGTTTCGGCGCGGCGGTATCAAGACCTGTCTGGGTACCGATGACCCGTCGTTCGTCCATACGGACATCGCACAGGAATATATTACGGCGCAGCAGGCCTACGGCTGGACGCGTCGCGAGATGTATGAGATGGCGACGAATTCGCTAGAGATGGCCTGGCTCGACGCCCGGGACCGCGATGCCCGCTTGGCCGGATGGCGTGCCGCAGGTGCCGGGCTGCTGGATGATCCGCGCACGACCAAGGGCGCGAATTGAACAATCCGGAATGAGCCCAAATTTTACCTCGCGAAGAGAGCGGTCTTCGCGAGGATTGGGGTGCAGTCATTGCAATTGAAGTGGTTTCGCGGGGGCGTTGGCGACGTATCTGTCGGTGGTGCTGCTTACCGAAGAGCGCAAACCCGCCTGATCGCGGCGGGTGCGCCAATTATTCGGATTGCACGGAGGGAGGAAGGTGCAAAATAGCCGGGGGACGAATCACGTGAGGTCGTCGCAGGCATATCAGGCATATGTGGAAGAGCCGTGCGCTTAATTACCACGGCCATTTATAGGATGTTTTCTTCCTAACTTTGGTCTGCATGATATCCGGAGGGAAGTTTGCGGTCAGGATCGAAACGGGTATTTGCGAAGATCGTTGTGGGTGACGGACACGCGTCGTCCCATCCGGTCGGAGTGCGCTACGCATGAGCACTGCGCCGCCCGTTCTCATCTCTTTGGCCGCACGCCTGCGCGAGCACGCTGCAAATCAGCCGGACAAACCGGCGGTCTCCGACAAAGACCGCGCGCTCACCTGGATGCAGTTGGATGATCGCACCGATCGCATCGCTAGAGGCTTGCTCAAAGCCGGCGTTAAACACGGAGATCTGGTAACCGTCGGGCTTACCAACAGCGTCGACTTCATCGAGGCCTGCTGGGGCCTGTGGAAGATTGGCGCTACGCCCCAGCCGATCTCATTTCGCCTGCCGCACATCGAAGCCGACGCAATCATGGCACTGGCGGAGACACCGATTGTGATCGCCGGCCCAAGCCTGCGTAGCCAGCGGCGACATTATGATATCGCCGACCTGATCGCCCTTGACCCAGGTGGGCCGCCGCCACCGGACACGGTCGCGCCGGTCTGGAAAGCGCCCACCTCTGGCGGGTCGACCGGCCGGCCGAAATTGATTCTGTCAGGTGGACAGGGCGTTTTTCTACCCCCGGAAATTGATCCCCTTCGTGCCTGGGGAATGACCGGTGACGACACCGTCATTGTGACCGGACCTCTCTACCACAATGGTCCCTTCGTCACCTCGATCTCAGCGGTGAACATGGGCGCCCACCTGGTGATCCTGCCGCGGTTCGACGCGGAGGGAACACTGGCGGCCATCGAGCGCCATCGCGGCACTTGGATCTACATGGTTCCGACCATGATGAGCCGCATCTGGCATCTGCCTCCAGATATCCGGACGGCCTACGACGTAACCTCTCTCCGTATGCTCTGGCATGTGGCCTCGCCGTGTCCGGCTTGGCTCAAGGAAGAGTGGATCAACTGGCTGGGCGCTGACGCGGTCATGGAACTCTACGGCGGCACGGAAGGCCAATCCGCGACCGTCATCTCTGGAACCGAATGGCTGACACACCGCGGCTCGGTTGGCCGGCCGATCATGGGCGAAATGCGCGCGGTCGACGCCGACGGGAGCACCGTGCAACCCGGCGAAATCGGCGAGATCTACATGCGACCAACGCCGGGCACGCCCAAGACCTATACCTATCGCGGCGCCGAGGCGCGAACCCTGGATGACGGTTGGGAGTCCCTTGGCGATATCGGCTGGTTCGACGCGGAAGGCTATCTCTATCTGTCCGACCGCCGGACCGACATGATCCTGGTGGGCGGCTCGAATGTGTATCCTTCGGAGATCGAGTCGGCTCTTGAAGAACATCCGCTCGTGCAGTCCTGTGCCGTCATCGGCCTGCCCGACGACGATATGGGCAATCTGCTCCACGCCATCGTACAGCCACGCCCCGGTCTCGACGAAGCGGCCCTGCGCGGCCACCTCTCCGCGCGCCTCGTGTCCTATAAGCTGCCCCGCACATACGAGTTCGTCAGCGAAAACATTCGCGACGATGCCGGCAAGGTTCGCCGCAGCGAACTCCGCGAAGAACGGATGAGGAAGGTAACGTAGAGTGAAATGGCTTGATCGTAGTAGGCAACAGGATAATCGCCGTGGAACATCGACGGCGTCGTGATGGCTGGTCGCCGATGCCCGCGTCAGCCGCATCTACCGTACGCCAACGAAATCATTGCCCGCGCGCTATGACCGTGTGGACAGTCAAACTGTGAACATGTGGACAACCAAGGAGTGCTTGAGATGACCAATGTACGTGTTGCCGGCGTCGGCATGATCCCTTTCACCAAGCCCGGCCAGAGCGAGGACTGGGATGTGATGACGGAGAAAGCCGTTCGCCAGGCGCTCGATGACGCTGGGGTATCCTATGACCAGGTTCAGCATGCCTATGTCGGCTATGTCTACGCGGACTCTACCGCCGGCCAGTCGGCATTATATCGCGTTGGCGTTACCGGCATCCCGATCATCAACGTCAACAATAACTGCGCGTCTGGGTCGACCGCGCTCTATCTGGCACGTCAAGCCGTAGCAGCCGGTGCCGCGGACTGTGTGTTGGCCGTTGGCTTCGAGCAAATGCTTCCGGGCGCGCTTGGCATGGTTTTCAACGATCGCAAGCGGACACTCGACTATCATTTGTCGAAGCAGGTCGAAATCCAAGGCTGGGACGACACAGCACCTATGGCTGCGCAACAGTTTGGCGGGGCCGGTCTCGACCATCAGGCGCGCTACGGCACCAGCGACGAGGCTTTCGGGCTGATCAGCGTCAAGGCGCGTCGCCATGCCGCGAACAATCCGCTGGCGCTATTCCGTGCCCCCATCACGCTGGAAGAGGTAATGGCGTCGAAGCATCTCTTCGGCCCGATCACGCGTTTCCAGGCTTGCCCGCCAACCTGCGGTGCGGCGGCGGCGGTACTGGTATCGCCGGCATTCGCGGCGAAGCACAATCTAAACGCCCACGTGGAAATTGTCGCGCAGGCGCTGACGACCGACGTTGCCGGAACCTTCGAGGGTCGATCGATGATGAGCATCATCGGTTATGACATGGCGAAAGAGGCGGCGCGTCAGGTCTACGAATCCGCCGGTGTCGGTCCCGACGACGTGCAGGTTGTCGAGATGCACGACTGCTTCACTCCAAATGAACTGGTCAGCTACGAAGCGCTTGGCCTTTGCGAAGAAGGCGGCGCGGAACGCTATATTCGAGACGGGCAGAATACCTATGGCGGCAAGCATGTCACCAATCCGTCGGGCGGCCTCCTGTCGAAAGGCCACCCACTCGGCGCCACGGGGCTCGCGCAGTGCTTTGAGTTGACGAAACAGTTGCGCGGTACCGCTGACAAGCGGCAGGTTGAGGACGTAAGTTTTGCTTTGCAGCACAATGTTGGGCTGGGCAGCGCCTGCATTGTCACGCTGTATGGCAAAGCAACCTAACTATGTTGCCGCGGCGACGTAGCTGAGATATGCGAGGCGATCGGCGAATGTCGAGCCGCCTGCAGACTGGCGTGTGCATCGATCTCGGGAGTCCGGACACGCGATCGGTGAGGCCGTCATTTCCATTGGATAAATGAGAGGATTGCCATAATGCGTAAGTTGGAAGGCAAGGTCGCGATCATTTCCGGATCGGGCCGCGGGATCGGCCGCTCGGTTGCGCTTAAGCTCGCATCCGAGGGGGCTGCGATCGTTGTGAATGATCTCGATGAAGATCCGGCGAATGACGTGGTCGCGGAGATCGAGGCGGCCGGGGGCAAGGCGGTCGCCTGTGTGGGCAATGTCACAGCCGAGGATTTCGGCGAACGCTTTGTGCGCGCCGCGCTCGACGCCTTCGGGGGCCTCGACATCATCATTAACAATGCCGGCTATACGCGTGATGCCGTCATTCAGAAACAGTCCGACGAGCAGTTCCAGTCGATGCTTGACGTCCATGTGGTGGCGCCATTTCGCATTTTGCGCGCCGCCGCCGAGCCGATCCGCCTGATGGCTAAAAAGGAAGCCGAAGAAGGACGCGAGGTGATCCGCAAAGTCGTCAATATCTCATCGATGTCCGGCACGAACGGCAATGCCGGTCAGGTGAACTACTCGTCGGCTAAGGCGGCGCTGGTCGGCATGACCAAGACTCTTTCCAAGGAATGGGGTCGCTACAAGGTGTGCGTCAATTGTGTTGCCTTTGGACTTATCGAAACGCGATTGACTAAGGCCGCCGATGGTCCGGACTCGAAGATCGAGATCGAAGGCAGGAAAATTCAAGCGGGAGTTCCCGTCCAAGCGCTTAGCACGCTCAAAACGATGATACCGCTCGGTCGCGCCGGGAGCCCGGACGAAGCCGCGGGCGGCGTCTATCTGCTGTGCACGCCTGAAAGCGACTACGTCAGCGGGCAGGTGCTGCTCGTCGGGGGCGGCCTCAGCTTATGACGCTGAAGGTCTTGGCGATACGACTTAACGCCATCAATCCATCTGAAAGTGGATTGCTGGCTTACCGTATTTGCTATGAAGCTTAATGCGAAGCGGGTGCGTGCGCCCATCGAGGGAGAAATACTGATGAATATTGAAAGAAGCTCGCCCGATGTCGGGTACTTCTCGCAAGATTTGTATGAGCAAGCGAACTTCGCGCAGACAGTCCGCGTCGGCAATTTTGTGCATTTTTCCGGTGTCGTCGCGGCAAACGCGGCGGCGGAATGCGTGGCGCCCGGAGATTTCGGCGCGCAGCTGAACATCATATTGGAAATATACCGCAAGCTGCTCGCCAAGGAGGGGATGACCTTCGCAAACCTGGTTTCGGTGACGATCTTTACAACGGACATGGCGGCACTGCTCGCGAATGCCCCGACCTTCAAGCGGGTGTTTGGCAACACACCTCCCGCGGCGACGTGGATCGAGGTCAAGGGTCTTTCCAATCCCGAATGCCTGCTCGAAGTTGTTGTCATCGCCGCTGATTGACCGAATTATTTGGCACCGCCGATCAAATAGGGTCGAGTGGCCACGCCTTGGCCGGGGTCACGAGATGGAGTGCTTCTCGGCTGATCATTAAAACGGGCCTTGGCGCCGACATTGAATGGGATAACATCCTGGGGTTCCGCTTTGTGACACCGGGCCCATATTGATGCGCATATCTCCGTCGGATGGGGGCACTCGCGGCGAGGCAACGGATCTGCCACGCGTCGCCTGGAAAGCGGAACTGACCTTGCGTTTTGGTCGTGTCGCGGATCGCAGTGTTGTGGCCGAGCGCCTGCACTACGGCCCGTTGATCGTGCAAAAGCCGCTTTATCCGGAAGGTCCCGGCGTCTGTCATACCATCGTCATCCATCCGCCCGGCGGCGTTGCCGGCGGCGATGAACTGTCGTTGCGCATGGCCCTCGATGCTGGCACCCATGCCCTCGTGACCACACCCGCGGCAGGCAAGTGGTACAAAGCCGGCGGTTCCTTGGCTCGTCAAGATGGGGCGCGTCAGGACGGGACGTTCACGGTTGGCGACGGTGCGGTGCTGGAGTGGCTGCCGCTTGAGACCATTGTGTTCGATGCGGCCGACGCGACGATGAACTGGCACGTGAATCTCGCGGGCAACGCGGCCTATGCCGGTTGGGAGGTGACCTGCCTCGGCCGGCGCGCCTCGGGCGAGCGGTTCCTCACCGGATTTTTGCGTCAAGCCATTCGCATTTTTCGAGATGGGGCCCAACTTTGGGGCGATCTCGTTGCCTTCAAAGGGTCCGATCCGCTCATGCATTCCATTGTTGGCCTGCGCGGATGCTCGGTCTTTGGTACCATGGTTGTCGCGGCCGGCGTTCTACCGACAGAAATCCTCGAACGTTGCCGCGCGCTGAAACCCGGCGATGACGCGGGGTGTGGGGTTACAGCGCTGCCAGAGATTTTTGCGGCTCGGTATCTTGGTCATAGCGCTGAGCGGGCAAAAGCTTACTTCGCGGCGCTTTGGACTGAATTGCGTCCGTGGTATGCGGGAAGGCCCGCCCATCGGCCGCGTCTTTGGGATACTTGACGAAACACAATCATTACTCCGGATATGCGTGCGCCATGGAACTGACCCCGCGAGAGATCGACAAGCTGCACATTTTCACCGCCGCCCTGGTAGCGGAAAGACGCCGCGCGCGTGGGCTCAAACTCAACTATCCCGAAGCGGTGGCGTTCATCACGGCGGCAATTCTGGAAGGTGCGCGCGACGGCCAGACCGTGGCGCAACTCATGAGTTTTGGTGCCACGGTGCTCACCCGCACCGAGGTCATGGAAGGCGTGCCGGAGATGATCCCCGAAATTCAGGTGGAAGCCACCTTCCCGGACGGAACCAAACTCGTCACGGTCCATAATCCAATTGTATGAAAGCAGGATCATGATTCCAGGCGAAATGCTGATTGAGCCAGGCGAGATCGAGTTGAACGCCGGCCGTGCGGCGATTGAGATTGAAGTCGCCAATACCGCCGACCGTCCCATCCAGGTGGGCTCGCACTATCATTTCTTCGAAACCAATAACGCACTCACCTTCGATCGGACCAAAGCCTACGGTATGCGCCTGGATATCGCGGCGGGAACCGCGGTGCGGTTTGAACCGGGACAATCGCGGACAGTGCGTCTGATCGCCTACGGCGGTCTACGCAGGGTCTATGGCTTCCAAGGCAAGGTGATGGGAGCGCTGAAATGAGCGTGAAGATCTCACGTCAAGCCTATGGAGAAATGTTCGGCCCAACAGTTGGCGATCGCGTGCGCCTTGCCGATACGGAGCTCTGGCTGGAAGTTGAGCGCGATTTCACGTTTTACGGCGAGGAGGTCAAGTTCGGCGGCGGCAAGGTGATCCGCGACGGCATGGGGCAGGGGCAACTTCCGTCCCGCGATGTGGCGGACACGGTCATCACCAACGCGCTGATTGTCGATCACTGGGGCATCGTGAAGGCCGACATCGGTATTAAAAATGGCCGTATCCAGTGCATCGGCAAGGCGGGCAACCCGGATATCCAATCCAACGTCGACATTCCCATCGGCGCGGGCACGGAGATCATCGGCGCCGAAGGCATGATCGTAACGGCCGGCGGGATCGACACCCACATCCACTTCATCTGCCCGCAGCAAATCGATGAAGCGCTCATGAGCGGCGTCACCACCATGATCGGCGGCGGCACCGGCCCCGCGACAGGAACCTACGCAACGACGTGCACGCCCGGGCCGTGGCATATCCACCGCATGCTTGAGGCGGCGGATGCCTTTCCCATGAACCTCGGCTTTCTCGGCAAAGGTAACGCCAGCTTGCCCGAGCCTTTGCGTGAGCAGGTTACGGCGGGCGCGATCGGACTCAAGCTGCATGAGGATTGGGGCACAACGCCGGCGGCCATTGATGCATGTCTGTCGGTGGCAGAGGAAACCGACACGCAAGTGGCGATCCACAGCGATACGCTGAACGAATCGGGTTTCGTTGAAGACACGGTCGCTGCGTTCAAGGACCGCACCATCCATACCTTCCACACGGAGGGGGCGGGCGGCGGACACGCACCGGACATTATCAAAGTCGCCAGTTACGCCAACGTCCTTCCATCCTCCACCAATCCGACGCGGCCTTACACCGTAAATACCATCGACGAGCATCTGGATATGCTCATGGTATGCCATCACCTCGATCCGGCCATCGCCGAAGATATCGCCTTCGCCGAAAGCCGTATCCGCCGTGAAACCATCGCCGCCGAGGATATCCTCCACGACATGGGCGTATTCTCCATGATGTCGTCCGACTCCCAGGCCATGGGGCGGGTCGGCGAAGTGATCATCCGTACATGGCAGACAGCTCACAAAATGAAGGTTCAGCGCGGCACGTTGACGGGTGACCCGGCGCGAAACGATAACGGCCGCATCAAGCGTTACATCGCCAAGTACACCATCAACCCGGCCCTGACCCATGGCATCGCCCACTGTGTCGGTTCAATCGCAGTAGGAAAGCTCGCTGACCTCGTTCTGTGGAAGCCGGCATTCTTCGGAGTTAAGCCCTCGCTGATTCTGAAGGGCGGCATGATCGCCGCCGCCGCCATGGGCGATCCCAATGCATCGATCCCGACGCCGCAGCCGGTGCGCTACCGGCCCATGTTCGGCGCTTTTGGCGGCGGCCTCAAAACCTCGGTGACGTTCGTGTCCCAGGCGGGACTGGTCAATCCAGCCGTGCTGAACCTGAAGCTGAATAAGCCGTTGGAGGCCGTGCGCGGCACGCGCACCGTGCGTAAGGCGGATATGATTCATAACAATGCACAGCCGCGGATCGATGTGGATCCGGAAACCTATCTCGTTCGTGCCGATGGTGTAGCTCTGACGTGCGAACCTGCTGAAGTATTGCCCCTGGCGCAGCGCTACTTTTTGTTCTGAGGCCTAATCACCATGCTTACGATCAGCGAGCGATGCACGGGCGAGGGACGAGTCGATGACCGCCTGGTGCTGCCGTTCGATCAGCGCCAGAAAAGCCGCTTGCGGACCGTTCTGGCTTCAGGCGTCGAGGCGGCGTTGATGCTCGAACGCGGCGGGGTGCTGCGTGGCGGCGACCGGCTACGGGCCGCCGACGGGCGCATTGTTGCCGTCGAGGCCGCATCGGAGAAAGTGATGCGGGTTACGGCAGGAAATGCCCGGCAATTGGCGCTGGCGGCATATCACCTGGGCAATCGCCATGTTCCCTTGCAGGTGGGCGATGGTTGGCTGCTGCTTGAGGACGACCACGTGCTTGAACACATGTTGCTCGGCCTCGGCGTGAAAATCATCCACGAGTTAGCCGCCTTCGAGCCCGAGACCGGCGCTTATGGCGGCCACGGCCATCATGAACATGACCATCATGAGCATGGACATCATGGCCACGATGATCATCACCACGATCATGGCCATCACCATCATGACTAACTCTCTCGCGCCTCTTGCTTTGTCCCGGCTTTTGCAATTGGCCAGTCCCATGCTGCCTGTGGGTGCCTATAGCTACTCGCAGGGGCTGGAAAGCGCCATCGAGACAGGATTTGTGCGGGACGCCGCCTCTGCATCCGAATGGATCATCGACGTGCTGACGCTCTATCTGGGCCGCTTCGAGCTGCCGTTGCTGTGGTGCATGTGCGAGGCGTTGTCGGACGGCGGGGACCCGGCGCCATGGAACGCGATCTATTGCGCCGGCCGCGACACCGCGGAGGCGCGCGCCGAGACTCTGCAGATGGGCTATTCGCTGATGCGTCTGCTGCGGGATTTAGGGTGTGCCGCGGCGACGGAAACGGCGGACACCGTCGCCTCGCCGGTATCGTTCCCGCTCGCCTTTGCCAGGGCCGCCGTTACTTGGAAAATTCCGGCTGCTACCTGCGTGCAGGCTTATGCGTGGTCGTGGCTGGAAAACCAGGTAGCCGCCGCCATGAAAGCGATTCCCATTGGTCAGGTGGCAGGGCAGCGCATTCTGCTCGCCGTCGGCGCCATAATTCCGGACGTGGCGACACAAGCTGCCGCGTTGTCTGAAGATGATTTCAGCAATTTTACCCCGGGTCTGAGCTTGGCGGCCTGCCATCACGAGACCCAGTATTCACGTCTGTTCCGGTCATGACGCGCTTGAAGGAGAAACAGCCATGAGCAGTTTGACTGAACCCTTACGCATCGGCATCGGCGGCCCCGTGGGCTCGGGCAAAACCGCGCTCACACTGGCGCTGTGTCTGCGTCTGCGCGACATCTATAACATCGCCGTTGTCACCAATGACATTTATACCAAGGAGGATGCAGAATTTCTGACGCGCAACGGTGCGCTGGTGCCCGAGCGCATTATCGGCGTGGAGACGGGCGGCTGTCCGCACACGGCGATCCGCGAGGACGCGTCCATGAATTTGGAAGCCGTGGCGCAGTTGTGCCGGAAGTTCGCGGGCCTTGAGATCATCATCGTGGAAAGCGGCGGCGACAATCTGGCGGCGACATTCAGCCCCGAACTGTCTGACCTCACGCTCTATGTCATCGACGTTTCCGCCGGCGACAAGATCCCCCGCAAAGGCGGGCCCGGCATAACAAAGTCCGACCTGCTGGTGATCAACAAGATCGATCTTGCGCCCATGGTCGGCGCATCCTTGGAGGTCATGGACCGCGACGCTCGCAAAATGCGCGGAACGCGCCCTTTCATTTTCAGCAATCTGAAAACCGGTCAGGGGTTGGACGAGATCATACAGTTCATCGAGGAACGCGGATTGCTCAGGACACCGCCAAAGGCAGCGGCATCTGCATGACGTTAAGGATTCGCTTGCGTAACCACCTGAAAATTCAGTGAGGATAATATGAAAAAGGTAAGCCCACGGTTCCCCGCCTCAATGTGCGCTCTTACGTTCGCGGCGGTCTGTCTGTTCCCGGCGTTTGCTGAGGCCCACCCGGGCCATGGTGTGTTTCACAGCTGGTCGGATGGATTCAATCATCCGCTCCATGGATGGGATCATCTGGCGGTGATGATCGCGGTGGGGGCGTGGGCCGCGATTCAGCATGGCAGGGCAGCATGGGCGTTGCCGTTGACGTTTCTTTCGGTCATGGCGGTAGGTGGCGTCGCGGGAGCGTTAGGGTTCGCCGTTCCCGGTACGGAACTCATGATCGGCATTTCGGTCGTGGCACTTGGGCTCCTGGTGATTACGCGCGCGCGCGTCAATTTGGCGACCGGGGTGGGGGTTGTGGGTCTGTTTGCCTTTTTCCATGGCTACGCCCATGGTCTGGAGATGCCCGATGCGGCAAGCTTGACGACCTATGGCTTCGGATTTCTTGCCGCGACCGCACTGCTGCACGGCCTCGGTTTTATCGTCGCACGATTCATTCGCGTGGCAGCTGTTCGTACAGGACGCGGTGCAGCAATCGGTCAGGACTGACTGAATAGCCCAATGAAAACCATGGATAGGCGTATTCCAGGTTCATGTGATGGGCGCCGATGACACGGCCCTTATCTGCTTGTAAGCGCTCCATCGGGCGGTGTGTTAGCGCCTGCAGCAATTTTTGCATACGTATCCGTAACAATTTTTGCAAACTTGCGCTATAATTTTGAGAACACTCCCCCCGCTAAATGCATCTGGATTAAGCCGGGGCAGTTGCTAATTATGACGCCGCGAAGACACAACCTGCCAAACTAACCTGCTCAATAGAGCGAACAATCAGACCATGGGGGTACAAATGGTTACTGCGACATTCGGGCTCGAGGCCCGCACTTTTGCCCACAGACGCTCTCTTTCAGGGAAGCAAACGGTAATCAGATGCTTGGGCATGGCGTGCTCTTATATTGCGTTGGCCGCCGGTTATTCCGGCGTCGCAATGGCGGCTGCGGCGACCGCGTCCTCTAGCGACGCGGCAAGCGCTTCCGCTGCCGGCGCCCCCGAAGCCGTTCTACCAGATACAACCCCCGATCAAAAAGTTCCCGTAGAAGAAATTGTGGTCAACGGTGTTCGCCAGAAGGACACGGTGTTGCCGACGCGCATGAAGAGCAATTCCGTGTACGGCCTCGATCTCGACATCATGGATACGCCCCGCAACTCGACCCTGATTTCGAGTGTGCAGCTCGATACCATCGGTCTCAGGGACGTCCGTGCCTTTTCATATCTCACCGCCAGCAGCTACACCGGCGCTGGATACGGCGACCCCGATGTGCCCTACGTGCGCGGCCAGGCGAGCGACATATTCTTCAACGGAATGCGTTCGAGCTTCACGAACGGCGGTTACGGCGCGCCACTTACTTTCAACAGCGTCGATACGGTCGACATCACCAAGGGACCGGCCAGTGTCAGCTCCGGCCCCGGCCCCGGCGTGGGTGGCTCAGCGAACCTGCTGACCAAGCGGCCGAATATGACCCAATTCAAGGAATCGGCGTCCGCGACATTCGACAACTGGGGGATGCGGCGCTGGAACGCGGATGCCAGCGTTCCCTTGATCAATGACACGCTGGCGGCACGCCTGAGCTACTCGGGCGAGTATAGCAACGAGTATTTCTTTGGTTCGTATTACCATCAGGAGGCACTCTACGGCGCGGTACGTTGGACCCCACCCTCCAACTACTCGCTCGATTTCAATGCTGAGTACTCCTTCACCGGCTATACGTCGATCGACGGACTCAACCGCGTCACGCAGAATCTGATCGACCACGGCCAGTACCTCACGGGCGCCCCGTCCGGAGAACTATATTCCTCGTTGGTCGGGATTGCTCCGCTGCAGGTCGGCTCGCCGGGCAACCCCTACTCGCCCGCGGCACCAATCCTGACCGTGCTCAATCTCGGGCCGACGGTGAATATCAACAAGCAGATTAATATTGATGAGAACCCGGAATCGACGGCCGCCTCGCGTCGTTTCAGCGCTCAATTGATCCAGAAACTCGATCTGGATGGCGGCACCTCGATCGACAGCAATACGTTCTTCGAATATCTCGAGCGCGACAACCAAGCCAGCTATTACTACGCTGACGCGGTATTTCCGAGCTATACGATCGAGACCAAGCTCGATGCGAAAGGAAAGACTTCGCTGCCAGTGTCGCTCGGCGGCAGCCCTATTGGTCTGGACTGGATCGTGGGTGGAGATTTTCGCTTCCAGCACGTCAACTATGTCGTCAATTATAATGACGACACGTATTCCATTTACGACCTGACCAGCAGTCCGAGCCTGTGGGTGGCCTCGACCTCCAGCCAGATCCTTGCCGGTAACGAGACGTTTATCTCGCCCTTTGGGCGCACGCTTTACGGGACCGGTGGGCGTGCCAACGGCGGGGGCACCGGCGTTTCCGACCTGTACGACGCCGCGCCCTTTTTTGAGACGCGGTTCAAGCTGACGCCTGAACTGGGTCTACTCCTCGGCGGCCGCGTTGACATGCTCAAGGCACATTCACACGATCCGTTCGACGGTCCTGGTCTCGTGAATGGGCTCCCGCAGGACCACACCACGAAGGCTTATTGGCTCCCCAATGCCAACTCCAGCCTGACCTACCGCTTCACGCCGTCCGTATCGGCCTATGTGACCGCGGACCTCACGGAAACGGTTAATCAGAACGGCGGCGACGGCGGAATCAACCTCTATGGCCAACTTCCGGATCATGTCGTGATGCGGGCGGACAGCCACCTCTATGAAACCGGCATGAAGTTCGACCTGCTGAACAAGAAGCTGTTCATCGGAACGGCCCTTTTCGACGAAGTGCGGCAGGTTGCGACCGGCCCGGGCGGCACGCAAACCCTAAAAGCGAACATCCGCGGCTTCGAGTCCGAAGCGACTTACCAGCCTTCGCCAAAACTCTATGCGACCTTCAGCTACTCCTACATCAAGAGCACGACCAATGCCCAATCCTCATTCTATAACTATGCCTTCGCGCCGGGGATGAACGTTGACGGTGCCGGCCTCTTTGCGGTTTTCAAGGGAAATAATTTCGCCCTTCCCGGCATTCCGGAACAAATCGGCAATGTGCTCGTCAATTACAAATTCGACGACGGCATAGGCGTTCGCTTCGGTACGCAGGTCACCGGACCGGTCTTGGTGACGGGCCAGGGCACCGTCGACCTCACGCAGTCGCTGTTCGTGCCCGACTATGTCGTCGCCAACGGTGGCGTGTACAAAGCGCCGCAAATCCCTTGGCAGTACACCATGAATACCGCGATATTCTACGAGACTGGGCCGTATACAATCACCGGGTCGATCTACAACCTTACCAATCGGCTCAATTGGCAACCCGGCAGTTCTTACAATGGCACAGACTCAATCGTCCGAAACAAACCGCGGACGTTCGAAATCCGTGTCGCGGCAAAGTTCTAGAGCATGATTTGTTGAAGTTGAATCGCCCCCACCTGCATCGCAGACGTTGCGGGTGGGGGGGAAGAAAAGGCGCCTAACAAAAGCGTTCGCATAGGACGCAGCTTCACGGGCACCTGCGGGTGAAGTCCGTTGATACGGAAGCTAGTGAGGCTGCAGCGACCCGTTGCCAACAAATCCACCGCCGCCAATACGAACGGTGGTATTGCAAACAAGGTAGTTTCAGCGTGAAGGCCGAGTATCCGGAGAATGCCAGTTATTCGCGGCTCAACTGGGAGACGCTCGCCGGCTTTTGGCATCCGGTGGCCTGCTCGTCCGATGTCGGGGAAGACGGGGTGGTCGGGGCCGTCCTTCTGGATGTGCCGGTGGTTTTGTACCGGATTGCGGGACAGGTTGCGGCGGCGCTCGATCGGTGCCCACATCGCGGTACACGGCTCAGCCTTGGGCGGATCAATAAAGGCAGGCTCATTTGTCCGTATCACGGGCTAGGTTTTGATGAGGCGGGCATCTGCAGGTCGATTCCGTCTGCCGCGTCCGCCCCGGACGCAATACATTACCTCGACATCCCGACATTCCGTTCGGAAGAACGCTACGGCCTGATCTGGGTGTGTCTGGCCGATAACCCGATGGGGCCGTTACCCGACTGGTCGAATGCCGTTGCCCCGGGAAATCAACATACGGTCATGCACGCGGTGTGGGAGGCATCACCCGGACGCCACCTCGAGAACTTTTGCGACATGGCGCACTTTTCGTTCGCGCACGCGGGCACGTTCGGCGTGCCGGAAGATCCGCGCGTCCCATCGCATGAGATTCACAGAAGCAATCATGGGTTTCAATTTGAGGCCGACATTCCGACGCGCACGGGCGGACCCGACGGACCGGCCGAGCTCTTCCGAAACGAATATGACGTTACGCTGCCCTTCGCGGTGTGCCTGACGATGAGACATAGCAGGGGTGTCGCGTATGTCGCGGACGCCGCATCGCCGATCTCGCTGGGGCGGAGCCATGTCTTCATGGTCATTGCGCGCAATCATGATCTGGATAACGATATTGAAGCGATGATTCGCGCGCAGCATGCCGTTAACGAGGAAGACCGGTTCATGGTGGAGTCGCAAGTTCCCAAGGGGCTTCCGCTTGTGGGGAATGTCGAGCGGCACATCAGCACGGATCGCTTCTCCGTCGAATACCGCAAATGGTGGGCCGGTTTCGGCCTCACCGATCCTGTTTGAATACAATCATGACAGCCCTGGCACAGCCCACGCGAAGCGCCGGCCGCCGAGAACTCATTATCGCCCTCCTCAGCGTGCTCATGTCCGCGGCAAGCTCAGGCCCGAACTACGTGCTGCCGGACTATCTGCTTGCGATACAGGCGCACTACGGCCTGCAAGTGAGCCAGTTGGGGTTCATCCCGGGGGGCGAGAGCCTTGCTATCGGGATTGGCTGCCTCCTGACCGGCTTCTTCTTGCGGCGAGGTCATGGGCGCGCGATCCTTATTGCTGCGGCGGTCTGCGTGATCGGGGATATGGCCAGTCTGGTCGCGCGGGACTTCGTCTCGATCGCCGCAGTCCGGATGATCACCGGCCTGGCGGGGGAGGGGCCACTCTACGCGATAAGCTACATGGTCATCGCGGCGTCACTGAATCCCGATCGCGTTTTGGGCATCGCGGTGACCGCGATCGCATTGGCCGGAGCAGCGGTCCTCATGGTCGAAGGACCGCTCACTCATGCCTTGGGGCCCGCGGCCGTGCTGCTGCCCTTTGCAGTGGTCTCTGCGATGATGCTCGTGTGGGTGCTGCGCGACAAGTCGATCGTGATGGTTAAGCAGTCCATCGATACGCCATCTGAAAAGCTTGAGATCCGCGGTGGCCTGGACAAAGGCGCCTTGGCGATCATCGTGTCCATCGTCCTGCTGATGGCTGTCGTCAGCGCCTTATGGGCTTTCATCGGTACGGCCGCGGAAGCCGCCGGCGCCCGGCCTGAGGATATAGCCCGGGCAATCTCCGTCGGAATTGTGTTTGGTCTGGCCGGATCGATTGTCCCGGCGGTTATCGGCAATCGCTTCGGCCGTATCCTGCCCGTCACCCTGTGTGGCCTGGGCCTCATTCTGGGCTGTGTCCTGATGGTATCGGGCGGGAGCTTCATGCGCGTCGCGGTGGCATCGGCGGTGGTGCAATTCAGTTGGGGGATGAACGCCGTCTATATGCTGACCGGCCTGGTCGCGCGGGACAATGGCGGGCGTTACACGAGCGTCGGTGCTGTCGCGCAGATGCTCGGCATGGCACTCGGCCCGCCAATCTTTGGGTCATTCATCTCGGGTTTCGGCTACGTGAATCTGCCGTTCCTGGCAGCGGCCGGCGCTCTGCCGGGATTGGCGCTCTTTGTGCTGGGATCGGCCTCGTGGACCCGGGTGGCGGGATGGCGTCTGTTTCGGCAATTCGCGCGCACGAATAATAGCCCCACTTAATTGGCCGCCTCGCCGGGTGGCGGTGTGACACAGGACCGAAGGACGAAAGTTGGGCTCAGTAACGAGATGCATACGCGCGGTTGTTCCGGCAGCCGCGTTGCTGATGGGCGGAGTTATTTCGCTAGCTGCGATCTCCGGCGGGAACGTGTTTGCCGAGGCTAAGGCCGCAGATGTTCCGGCAGCAGCTCCCGAAGCCCGCGATACATGTGCGAAACTTGCGGACCTCAAGCTGAGTGGGATCAAGATCGTCGGCGCCGGGACACAGATCGCGGATGCGCCTGTCGCGGGGACAAGACTGGACTGGCCCCCAGGGCCCGCCGTAGGCGAACCCCTCGCCGGACTCCCCGCATTCTGTCGCGTTGTCGGCCGCATCAGTCCGGAGCGAGGTTCCAAAATCGGCTTCGAGGTCTGGATGCCTAGCGCGGATTGGGACGGCAGGCTGAACGGCGTGGGGATAGGTGGCTTTGCCGGCTATATTGACTGGCTATCGCTCAGTCTGGCGTTAAAGGCCGGTCAAGCCAGCGTCGCCACCAACACCGGGCACGACACTTCCGCTGACGCTATGAACGCCGGGACAAATAGCGCTTGGGCGAAGGGTCATCCTGAGCGCGTGCGCGACTATGGGTGGCGTGCAATTCATCTGAGCGCGGTCGCGGCAAAGCAACTCGTTGGCGCATTCTATGGTCGCGAGCCGGACCACTCCTATTTTGTCGGGTGCTCCGGCGGCGGGCGGCAGGGGCTCATCGAAGCGTCGCGGTTTCCGGAAGATTACGATGGCATTGTCTCCGGCGCGCCGGCGGCGAATTTCACGGATCTGACGATGGCGATGATCAGCCATATCCAGGCTCAGCAGGCGCCGGGCGCGCCGATCCGGCCTGAACAGATGCAGTTGGTCCAAAGCCAAGTGCTTCGCCAATGTGATGCCCGAGATGGGCAGGCCGATGGTTTGGTTGCCGATCCACGGCAGTGCAAGTTTGACGTCTCCAAGCTGGCCTGCGGGACTTCGGAGTCCGCACAATGTTTTACACCGCCGCAGATTGCGGCGCTGGAGAAAATCTATGCCGGCCCGCGCGACTCGTCGGGGCGTCAGTTGACAGCGACCTATCTACCGTCGGGTTCCGAGTTCAGCACGCCCTTCCCCGGTCTCGGCTGGGATAGCTATATAGCGGAGGGATCCAAGGAGCGATCCGGTGCCGTGCCTCTTGCAGGTGGACTGCTGCAAGACTTCGTCCAGCGGCCGTTTGCGACTTCTTTAACGTTCAACTTTGATTCGGATCCGGCCAAATTAAAGTCTGCTCTGGCGGATGATCTCGATGCTTCGCCCGACCTCAAACATTTCTTCGAACGCGGCGGTAAGCTCATCCTTTGGCACGGCTGGGCGGACGCGGCAATTCCGCCTGAAGCTACGATTCGATATTATGACGCGATGATGCATCAGTCTGGTCCGAAGGCGTCTGGTTCGTCCGAGCTTTTCATGGTTCCCGGCGTTCAGCATTGCATGGGCGGCAACGGCCCTTGGGGGTTTGGCCAGAACAACGCGCCGCAATCAGGCGATACATCGGAAAACAGCATGGTCGCCGCCCTTCAGGCTTGGGTCGAGCAGGGCACTCGGCCTATGGCACTTGTCGGCCGCTTCGGCTCGGGCGGAGGTTTTGGTATTCCGCCGGACAAGCCGGAACGGCAGCGCCTGCTCTGCGCCTGGCCGGCCAAGGCCGTGCTTCGGCCGGGCGGCGATCCCGACAAAGCGCAAAGCTACAGCTGTACAGGACGCATGGCGTCTTCCGGAAGCGCAAGCCGAGATTGAATATCCACCACGATTTTCGGCGCTTCTCCTCTGGGCCCACGCTGTTCTAGCGGGAGAGCTTGACTGATCGGTTCTGCAAACGAAGAGGGAAACATGCGCATGACCATGGGAGCTTTCGCGATAGCTTTTGCCGCAGTGTCAATGACCGCCATTGCGGCGCCGGCTTCGGATGAGACGGATGTCGTCGCTGTGGTGAGCCACTATGGTGACTCCTTCAACAAGGGCGACGTGACCGCCGCTAATACCGATTGTGCTCCGCAGGTGACTATCATCGACAACTTTGCGCCGTACATCTGGCAGGGTGCGACAGCATGCGCGGATTGGTCCCGTGCCGATGCCGCCGACGAAGTGCGGCAGGGAATTTCAGCCGGCGTCGTGTCGTTCTCCAAACCCTGGCAGGCCAGGGTCACCGGAGATCGCGCCTACGTCGTCGAACCAGCGACCTACACATACCTCCAGAAGGGACAGAAGATGGCGGAGCCCGGCATCTGGACCTTCACGCTTCAGAAGGGCGCGGCTGGCTGGCGGATCACCGCCTGGACCTGGGCGCTGCTTTAAAGCTTCGGGCCCGTCCGTGCAATGAAGCAAGAGTCTGTTGCCAATAGGCTCTGACGGTGCCGGGAGAGCCTAGAGCATGTTCCGGAAAAGTGCGGGCGGTTTTCCGACAAGAACATGCTCAAAACAAAAGACGATTTTAATTTCATCCGACTCAATCTGGATGAAACAGACTCTAGACTATGTGGTGAACCGCGACCTGCTCTACGAATACTCTTGCCGGCGCGATGAGCGGATTTCCGACAGGTAGAAGATCAGGAATGAGAGTGCGTAGGCAATCACGGTCGACCATCCGAGGAACGGCGTGCCGACCCGTTCGATGGCCCAACCGGCAAGTGCCGGTGCCGTCGCCGAAGCAATCATCAACGCGCTCATGGCGGCTGTCGCCAATCTGCCGCTGCTGTCCATAGCGCTGCATTGGCCGAGCATGAAGGGCAGATTAAAGTTGTAAAGGGTTTGCGTCGCCAGAAAGCTGATGAAAAAGACTGACGGTACGCGTGTCGTGAAAAAGGCCAGCGCGGCAATCGCCCCGATAAACAGGCCACATGCCACGGGGCGCGTGCGCCCGTATTTTGTACCCAGCGCGGAAGCCACCGACGCGGAGAGGATACCCAAGGCTGTCCCGGCCGAAAGGGCGTATCCGTAGCTCACTGGCCCAATGCCCAAGGCGGTTGCGATGGTACCGGAGAACGACCATGAACCAGTGCTAAATATGCCGTAGAGCAAAATCGGCAGGGTGAAAAAGAGCAACTTAGGTGAAAGTCGGCCCCGGACGGCGGTGTCCGGCCCCGGTGTATCTACGTGAACTTTGCGCGGTAATAGCGCGACAAACGGCATCAGCGCCAGAACCCAGGCCCCCTCGGTTGCGTAGGCACCCCAGCCCTGAGTCTGGCTAGCGGCATAAACGATCGGCGGATAGAAAACGAAATAGGCGATGCTCGCAAGCGCGACGCCGATGGCATAGAGCCGATCGGGTTCACGCTGCTGTGCCAGGACAAAATTGGCCGCGCAGATACACATCGCCGCGCCAATCCCGGCGGTCACGCGCAGTAGGACCAGGCCCAGTACTCCATGGACGATGCAGGTGAGCAGATATGAACTCCCCGCCACGACACAGCCGATCAGGGCGAAGGTGCGCGGGGATGTTGTCGTGACAACCGAGGCCAACCCGAGCGAGGCCAGCGCAATCGCCAATAGTTCACTGGATTGGACCAAGCCCGCCGTCGCAACGGATAAGCCCCACCGTTGCTGGAGCGCGCCGATGAGTATGGGCGCAAAGTTTTGCGAAGCCATTCCGATGCCGAAGAGTGCGGAAAAGATCGCAAGGATCATCCGGATGGGCGTTTTGCTCTGCTCCTGCGTCTGTGCCACATCGGTATACGGCGGCTCATTTTCCATGGCGCGATCCACGATTTACCTCATTCCAGTACTTACAGTGCAAACCTGTTCACGGGCCAGGATTCAGGCGCCTCGTGACTTAGAATATAGTCTAGACGTCCAGTTGGCCGGCTCAGTGAACCGGCCCCTTGCTGGTTCGGGGGTCTGCGAGCGTGCCCGCGCCTTCAGCGCGCCACTCCGCTAATCGGCGTTCGCGATCGTCGCTGTCGATCCAGGCCATTTCCAACGATGCCATCGCCATGTCGAGCATGTCCTGGCGGGTCCAGCCGTACGTCTGCTGCGCAAGGAAATATTCCTGCGTCAAGTCAGTCTGGAAAAACGCCGGGTCATCAGTGCCGAGGCAAGTCAGGATGCCACTGCGACGGATTTCATCGGCAGGATGATCGGACGGCTGCTTGAAGTGGCCGGGCCCCATGAAGCAACAGCACGTGATGCATGAGGTTACACTCAGCCCGGCTGCTTTATACTTTTCGATCAGGTCCGGTCTGCCCTTTAAGTCATAGGCATGATCGACGCGATCGAGCGGCATCTGCAAGCCATCAAGAACATCCTGGGGCGTGCAAATGTGGCAGGTCGTGTGAAAGCCGTTCTTCTTCGCCAATTCGAAAGCCGGGGCGTATGCTAATACAGGGTGGATAAAGGCGCCGTCGTTGCCGATCCCAATCACTGGAACCCCTGCATCCCGTGCCTTCATTGCATCATGAACCATATCGATTCCCGCCCTGGGGTCGTCAGCACGGTCGGTCTCAAGAATGAGACCGCCCGTCAGGTCGACGTGGCGTTTCATCTGGTCGAATGCGCGTCCCATTGCTTTCAGGGCGTCTGCAAGAGGCACAGGGCTACGACTGACCTCGCCAGGCGTGCAGAACATTTCCACGTGGCGGCATCCGCAATTCATCGCGTTCTCCAGCACCCGAAGCGTCGCCGCCTCGAACATATCCGGGCTGAGCAGTGCTGCCGCCACTTCCCGCAACCCCGAGAAAAAACCATCCATGTTAACGTAATCCGCGACGGCAGAGCGGGGGTGGTTGGATGCGAACGGGAACGACGGCCGGATCGAGCCCAAGAAATGCATGTGCAGTTCCGCTTTCGGAAGCCGGCGTGCAAGGATGCGCATCGCCAAGGCGTCGGATATTGGACCCGCCCTCCTCGCGTCTCGCTCTATCCGATCTTCAACTGGTGTCGATAACATGGCTGATCTCCGTAGCAATCCTGCCCGCGAAGGCACTAATGTTCAACCGAACGCAATTTCCACGAAAGCCGCACCGCCGATGAAACTTACGTCCGCTCGCTTGCCGTGCCAGTCAGCGTGGGCGCCGTTAAAGCGCGGCAGTCGCGCTGGCTAGGCCGGGCATTGTCAGGCTCAATGAATCGGCCCCTTGCTGGTTCGGGGGTCTGCAAGTGTGCCGGCGCCTTCAGCGCGCCATGCCGCCAATCGGCGTTCGCGATCGTCGCCATCGATCCAGGCCATTTCCAACGACGCCATCGCCATGTCGAGCATGTCTTGGCGGGTCCAGCCGTATGTCTGCTGCGCAAGGAAATATTCCTGCGTCAAGTCAGTCTGGAAAAACGCCGGGTCATCGGTGCCGAGACATATCGGGATGCCACTACGGCGGAGTTCATCAGTTGGATGATCGGTCGGTTGCTTGAATTGGCCGGGGCCCATGAAGCAACAGGCTGTGACACATGAGGTGATGCTGAGCCCGGCTGCTTTATACTTTTCGATCAGATCCGGCCTGCCCTTCAGGTCATACGCATGATCGACGCGATCAAGCGGCATCTGCAATCCATCGAGAACATCCTGCGGCGTGCAAATGTGGCAGGTCGTGCGAAAGCCGTTCTTCTTCGCCAGTTCGAAAGCCGGTGCGTACTGCAACACAGGGTGGATAAAGGCGCCATCGTTGCCGATACCGACCACAGGAACGCCGGCGTCGCGGGCTCTCATCGCATCGTGGACCATATTGATTCCCGCCTTGGGATCGTCGGCGCGGTCAGTCTCGAGGATGAGGCCGCCCGTCAGGCCGACGTGGCGTTTCATCTGGTCGAATGCGCACCCCATCGCCTTCAGGGCGTCTGCCAGAGGCACAGGGCTATGACGGAGCTCGCCCGGTGTGGAAAACATCTCCACGTGACGGCATCCGCAATTCATCGCGTCCTCCAGCACCCGCAGCGTCGCCGCCTCGAACATATCGGTCGTGAGCAGTGAGGCCGCTACATCACGCAATCCTGAAAAGAAACCGTTCGCGTTGACGTAATCCGCAGCGACAGACCGGGGATGATTGGAGGTGAACGGGAACGACGGCCGGATCGAGCCCAGGAAATGCATGTGCAGTTCCGCTTTCGGAAGCCGGCGTGCGAGGATACGCATCGCCAAGGCGTCGGATATTGGACCTGCCTCGACGTCTATCTCTTTGCGATCCTTGAGTGGTGTCGACATTAATTTAACCTCCCCATTAAACGCTGGCCTGCAAAGGACGCCAAATCCGATGAATGCAATTGTGTCCTTGACGGTTACATCGCCGATAATTCCAGTTATACGCAGCTCCAGCGTAGCGAGATATAGTCGGAAACAGGCTATCGTATTACGTTCATGATCGTGTTGTTATGGTTCGATAATTAGCTTGTCCCGTTATTGCTTTAATTCGGGGCGGATGTACGCAAATTTCGGATGCGGTGACGACGCCTGTGATGATGGCCGACTTCTCCTCGATCGCCTTGAGGATCGGAGAGCGGATCGCGCTAGAGTTTCAGCGGCGGGGCTTTCACCGTTGGGGGCAGTGTCAGGCAGGCGACGCGCAGCAAATTGCCTTCGGGATCTCGCAATACAGTTTGCCACTGGCCATAGTAGGTGGGGAAGGGGCGTTTGACGATGCTACCTCGCAGCTCCTTGGCTTTGGCGGCGATCTCGTCGACCTTTTGCGTTTCCGGGACGTGGATCGTCGGGAAGCCGCCCGCTTGCGACGCTAGGATCGGATCGCCGCCAACATTCAGAAGTCCGCGTGCCGCCGGCGCATGGAAGCCAAAGAGCATGTTCTTAGGCTGTAGGGCTCGGAAGATTTCGGTGCGCAACCGCGTCTCTTCGGGCCATCCAAATAGTGCCTGATAGAACGACATCTGTGCATCAATGTCGTTACAAAACATGGTGAAGATGACTTCCATCATCTTATCCGTAGGTCCGACGGTACATTTCTTCCAGGTGTTCGCCGACAGTGCAGGGCGCGAATGCCGCGACGCCGTCGGCCGGCGCCAAAGCCTTGATCGGCTCGATCCGCGCTTCGACGTCGAGATCCGCGAAATACACAACGGACTGACGACTTTGGCCAGGACCATTCTTGTTGATGACGCGATGATGATTTGAACGATAAAGTCCGTTTGTCCATCGGGGGATCATGTCGCCGAGATTCACCACAAACGTGCCCTCGATCGGCGTCGCTGGCACCCAGGCGCCATCCGGCATCTGCACCTCCAGGCCGCCGATCGAATCCTGAGCGAGGATCGTAAGCGCGCCCCAATCGGTATGGGACCCGGCTCCGAACGTCCGGGCGTCGGCGTTCGCGGGATGAGGTGGATACCAGAGCAATCGCAACGAGTCAGAAGGGTTTACATTGAAGGCGCTGAAGTAGGTTTCCGGAAGGTCGAGCGAGAGCGCCAGCAGCTGCAGCAACTGGATGGAAAGCCTGGACGCCGCGGCATAATAGGATTGGCAGGTCGATTTGAAATCCGGAAGGTCGGCGGGCCAGAGATTCTGGCCATACATAGGATACTTTTTCACAACGTAAGGGTGGTCGGCGGGGTACTCGACGCCGAATTGATAGCTCTCCTTCAAATCAGCGCTCGCGTTCTCGTCGAGCCTCTGACTACCGATTGCCTCGTAACCCCGCTTCGCCTGATCGGCTTGCACAGCGACGGCCCGCTTCACAGTCGACGGCGACTTAAAAAATCGAGCGGCGACCTCGAATTGCCGCCGGATCAGGTCCGGGGAAACGCCATGGTTGCTCACATAGAAGAATCCCGACGTCTGGGCCGCGTCTCGCATCTGTTTGGCGGCGATGCGGCGTCGGGACGCGGTCACCCCAAGAGCGTCAGTTAGGTCGATGATGGGAATACTCATGAAGTTTACCCTTGGGTTCCGGTCGACAGGTCAGCGCTTTGGGCTGGAAGCGAAGCGCAATTTGCTCGCTTCCCCAACCATCGAGAAGTTAGCAAGGCGTTGCGGTCCGTTCGACAATAAAATATTGCACGCACTTATATGCAGGATAAGTGCGCCGGCTTGACCGGCGCCAGAGGCTGGGATCGATGGGTCCGATCAGCCCGATCCTCACACACCCGTCTTTGCGGCTCCGGTCCGCGAATTCCCCGCTCTATTTTTGCGAACATCATGTGCGCGAAACGAAGCTATCAACGTGTCCCTAGTCGAACTAAGTGATATGCTGTGAGCGGTGGTCGGCATGCTGTGGCACGAACGAAAAGTCTCAATTGCCGCAAGTCTCTGGTCAAGTGAGCGTGCCAATTCCCCGCATAAACGGATGTCACGGCTGAATAATCCAAGAATAAAGACGGGTATGCATGAACAGTCTCGTTGACAGAAAGACTTTAGTGGACGTTGCAGCCGGGCGCCGGGCACCAACCATGGTGGTGCGCAATGTCAGCATTGTGAACACGCTGAGTCGTGAACTTCACCGCGCCATTATCCTCGTCTACCAAGATCGCATAGCGGCTATTTTGCCCGAGACGGAAGTCGTGCCGCCGGCGGCGATTGATATTGATGGGGAAGGTCGCTTCGCGGTGCCGGGCTTGATCGATCCACACATGCACACCGAGAGTTCGGCAGTGTCGCTGGCGGAATTCGCACGCGCCGTCGTTCCCAGGGGAGTGACCACCATTATTTGCGATCCTCACGAGTATGGGAACGTCGTCGGCCGCCGCGGCATCGAGCTTCTGCTTGAAGAAGCAAAGCACATTCCGCTGACAGTCAAGCTGCGCGTACCCCCACGCGTGCCGGAAATGACCGCGGATCTCGAATCCGCCGGAGGGGCATTGTCTTATGAGGACACGCTGGACCTTCTCGATCTTCCGGAAGCTGCTTGCCTTGCAGGCGACATCAACCCCGAATTTTTCCTTAGCAATGATTCGCGGCATCGCGCGCTCATCGATGCGACGATTCAGCGCCGCAAAACGGTGAGCGGATTTTCCCAAGCACTAACGACGCGGCGCCTGAATGCTTATGTCGCATCCGGAGCCGAGGATTCGCACGCGCCCGAAGATGTCGATGAGGTGATCGAAGATATCAGGCATGGGTTGAACGTCTTCCTGACACCGCGGCCGGGAATGGGAATGTTCGACCGTGCCGACTTTCGCATTTTGGCCGAGCGCCTTGCTGCGAAGCCGTTCGACACCAGGCGAATCTGCCTTTGCACCGACGACATTCCGGCCGATCGGCTGATTACGGAGGGTCATCTCGATTACCGACTGCGCATGGCAATTGAGGAGGGCATTCCGCCGCTGGTGGCGATTCAGATGGCCACGATCAATCCAGCTTGCGCGATGCGGATTGAGCGCGACCACGGATCGATCAGTGCGGGAAAGTTTGCGGATTTCTCACTGGTGGATGATCTGCGCGCGTTTTCCGTCACGGACACGATCTATCATGGAAAGCATGTCGTGAGGGCGGGCGAATATCTGGCGCCGGCGTCCCCGTTCAAGGTTCCAGCCTGGGCGAAGAACACGATCAATCTCACGGCTACGGTATCCCCCAAATCATTGATGATTTCCGTGGAACCCGATGCGGTCGAAGCGGATTGCAATGCGGTCGTGAAGGACCAAATGAAAGAGTTGCAGCAGATAACTTTGCCCGTCGTGGCAGGTGAGGTTGTTTGCGGGAATGATCTCGACGTCGTGCATGTGGCGGTGCTGGATCGCTATACCGGCAGCGGGCGTATCGGCAAGGGTTTCGTACTTGGTACAAACATTCGTCATGGGGCGCTTGCGTCTACGATTAACCACAATGCACACAATATCTTTGCGTTGGGGCGGAGCCCGGAAGACATGGCCGTCGCTCTGAATCGCGTCATAGAAATCGGTGGCGGATACGTCATTGTGCGGGACGGTGTGGTGGTCGGTGAGGTCAAGCTGCCTGTGATCGGGATGATTTCCGAGGAGCCGCTCGAAGTCGTGGCGGAGGAGCTGCGCAAAGCCGAGATGGCCGTGCATCAGTACATGGGTTGCGAGGATTCTCCACAGCCGCTGTTGTCGCTCAGCTTTTTCTGCGCGCCTGTCATTCCCTATGTGGGCATCACCGACATGGGTCCCATCAGCACACGGACGTTCCTCAAAGAACCGACGCTGATTGCGGCCGAATAGCGGCGGTCTTTACACGTTAATCCCTGCGCTTGATGACCCACGAAGTTGCGCAGCAATCCCCACCATTTGTATGCAGGATAATCCAATGTCTCAGAATAATTTCTTCGAGTCACTCTATAGCCTTTCCGGTCGTACGGCGGTCGTCACAGGAGGATCAACCGGAATCGGCGAGATGATCAGCCGCGCACTGATAGGCGCCGGCGCCGAGGTTTGGATTGTCGCCCGGAACGGCGAGCGTGCCGAACGGACAGCCGCAACGCTATCAGAGAGCGGTGGAATCTGCAGGGCGATCGCCGCAGACGTCACTTCCGCCGACGGGATAGAGAAGATCCGAAGCGCGATTGCGGCGACGCACCGCCCCCTCGATATCCTGGTCAACAACGCGGGCGTATCTGCGAGCGCGCCGTTTGCTTCGTTCCCCGAAGAGATTTGGGACCGGGAGTTCGCGGTTAATCTCAAGTCCCCCTTCTTTGTTACGCAGGCATTGCACCCCCTGATGCGGCGGTCGCGTAGTCAAGGTCATCCGGCCCATGTTATCAACATTGGGTCCGGGGCGGGAATCACTATTCATGCCGAGGAGTGCTATTCGTATTTCCCTGGTAAAGCCGCCGTACATCATCTTTCGCGCATTCTTGCCAAGCAATTCATTCCCGATCGCATCCACGTCAATGTGATCGCACCGGGCTATTTCTATACCGATATGGTCCGCGGTTTTGCCCCCGACGAGGCGGACCGCGCGCACCTCCTCAAAACCGTGCCGGCCGCCCGCTTTGGGGATTGGAAGGATGTCGGTGCGCTGGCCATCATGATTGCGGCGAGCAGCTACCTTAACGGAACCGTGATTCCCCTAGACGGCGGCCATCTGCTCGAGCATTAGATGTTTTTAACCGACACTCACCGGGATCGACTCAACGAGTGCTGCACGTGCTGAAAGCTCCCAGACGGGAGGGCCCGCGAGCCTCATTCGGGGATACAACCGCGCGAGCGTCTCTATGGTGGCATTAATCTCAAATGCCGCAAGGAACGCACCCAGACAGCGATGTGGTCCGCCGCCGAACTGCAGATTGTAACGCTTTTCCTCACGATCCATTTTGAATTCGTCCGGGTCTGACATTCCCCGGGGATCACGATTGGCCGCAAATGCACACACGGATATCCACGTGCCTTCCGGGATTTCGACGCCATTGAGAATGGTCGCTTCAGTTGCGATTCGGTTGTGCATGCCTCCCCGCGGGCTCAGTCGCATCGCTTCCTCTGTCGCGGCAGGAATGCAGGAAGGGTCCGCGACAATTCTTTCCCAACGTGTTGGGTCTTCCAGCAGGTGTATCATCGTCGCGCCCAGCTGATTGCCGACATTATCGTTGCTGGCCTCCAACAGAAGACCGAACATATGCGCCACCTCCTCCCGCGTCATTTGACCCGTGGCGCGTTTCTCGAGGAGATACGAGAAGAGATCGTCCACCGGACGCGCCTCACGCTCTGTTAGAAGTTCCTCTGAGTAGGTTCTGAGCTCCGCTGCGGCCGCCAGCATCACTTTCCGCTTCGACGGATCGCCGTAGAAGATATGGGATACATCTTCGGACCAACGCACAAGTGTTGGTGCTATGGAATCGGGCAGCCTGTTCATCCTGCAAAACATCACCGACGGCGCCCGGAGGCAGATCTCCTTTGCGAGATCGAAGTGGGCAACATCGCCAAGATCCGCCGCGACAGTTTCGACAGCCCCCTCAATCTCGGGGCGAAAGGCCCCGACCCGACGCGCAGAGAAGTAATCGACGAGCAGGCCGCGAACCCGGACGTGGGTGGATCCCGTCATTCCCAAAAGGTTTTCGGTCACATGCTCGTAGAACCAGCCGTCACTCGGAAAGATTCCGCTTCTTTCAGCGAGCCCGTCATATGGGAGACGGTAGGCCTTGCCGCGAAGAATTTTCGTCGCTTCTGCATATCGGAGAACCTCAAGTCCCCTCGGACTGAACGCCCCCCATGCGGCCTCGCGTTGCGCGGTGGTCCGCGCAATCAATTCCCCGTGCAACCCGAGATCTCTGTCATGTGTCCAGTCAACCGTCGGGAGGGTGGTTGTGATGTCGACTGTCGTCATAGAAGCTCCTGTACGCACGAAGAGATCACACTAATCAACTGGTTTTTGTGGTTGCGGGGCCAACGGAGCAAGACAAGTAGAACCAGATCAGAACAAGCGGTGCCATGCTCCATTTTGGGATGTTGCGTTCTAAGATCATCACTTAAGAAATTATTCAGATCGCCATTTCGCGAAGTGGCCACCACCTACATTGCTGCGAATTGATCTACTTTCATGACGTGAGCAGAGATTTCTTCGGCGCTCAGGAATGATCCAATGAAGCTGTTCCGCGCAAGTTGAACGAGGCTTTCCCTCCCGATAGCGCGTGCCTTGATCACGGCGCGATAATTGTCTGCGATATAGCCACCAAAATACGCTGGATCGTCGGAGTTAATTGTTGCTAGCAATCCGGCGCTTAACATTGCGCCGATGGGATGGGTCGCTATGTCATTTACCACGCGCAGCCTAATGTTCGATAGCGGGCAGATGGTCAGAGCGATTTGCATATCTGCTAATCGCCGGATCAGAGCGGGGTCTTCCATAGCCCGGTTCCCATGATCGAGGCGATCGATTTTGAGCACATCGAGGGCTTGCCACACATAATCTGGCGGTCCTTCCTCGCCTGCGTGTGCGACCGTCTTTAGGCCTGCGCTACGCGCCCTCGCAAAAACACGTTTGAACTTGGCTGGCGGATGCCCTAGCTCCGAGGAATCGAGACCTACCCCGTCGATGTCATCGAACCACCGCTCGGCCGTGCGCAATGTGGAAATCGCACTTTCCTCGTCGAGATGACGAAGAAAGCATAGGATGAGCTTATGTGTCACGCCGTGTGCCGCTTGGCCTGCGGCAAGCCCCGAGCGCAAACCCGCCATCACAACGTCAAAGGGTATGCCACGCGCGGTATGCGTTTGCGGGTCAAAGAAGATTTCAGCATGCGCGACCCCGTCCGATGCCGCACGAGCAATGTAAGCGAGCGTCAAGTCGTGGAAATCCTGCTCTGTCCGGAGGACATCAGCACCTGCGTAATAAATATCAAGAAAGTCCTGGAGATGTGAAAATTCATATGCGGATCTAACAGCCTCAACCCTTTCGAACGGAATAGAAACATGGTTCCGCTTAGCCATCGCAAACATCATCTCCGGCTCAAGGCTACCCTCGATATGAAGGTGAAGCTCGGCTTTTGGTAGGCCGATAATGAAGTCGTCATCGGCGGGCGTCATGATCTATGGTCCTAAATCGGCGATGGAAAAATGTAAATTTACTGTCATTAGACCAGAATCGCACTCTAGCCTTCACCAAGAAATTTAAGAGCGTTTTCCGATCGGCCTACCTCAACTGTATCATCCGCGATGGTCGAGCCGCCCATTTACCCCACTGCTATAGTTAGCTCGTCCCCCGGCAGACCCGGGGCACTGGCTCTGATCACGCATGCACCGCGTCGCGTATCGGGCTGGACGATCGCCAGCGCTTCGCCGTGAAACGTCGTGCATTCGGGACTGCGAAAGCTTTTCAAGCCCCTGGGATTGGCCGACCCCGTCGCGCGCAGGCGTGCCGCTCCGGTCACTGAGAATGTAATCGGCACCAGCGCGTCAGGCACCTTCCGGCCGCGCGCATCGCAGACCTCGACAGTCACATAGCCAAGATCGTTCGCGGAGGCATCGATGCGGGGCCGCTCCGCGCGAAGGCGAAGCTTGGCGGGCGCCCCTGCGGTCTCAAGTGTCTTCCTCCCGACCTCGGCGCCGTTCTTGTAGGCGATCGCGACCAGCGTGCCCGGCGCATACGGCACCTCAAACTCCGCCTTTAGCTTATCCTGCGCCGTAACGTGTTTCTCCGCGATCTTGCGACCGTTCAGGACAAGTTCCACCAAATCGCCGGACGTATAGGCCCGCACTGTCACCGGTCGACCTGCAGTCTCCGGCCACGTCCAGCTCTCGAGTTCGTCGTGCCAGCCCCAGTCGGAAACGCGTTCATAGGTCCCCGACGGCAGCGGACGTTGCACCAGCAGCTCGAGCGCGCTACGGCCCCAGAGAACGTCGCGGTACAATCCCTGCGGCTTACGCTTGCCGTTGATGTCGATTTCGCCGGTGCCGCTCAGATAGGCCGGATAATCCCATAGGGAAAGGACGTTCGGCACCTCCGGCGGCTCGTGACCGATCATGCGAAGCTCAGAAGAACCCGATCCCACCTCGCCGAGATAATCCATGCCCGACCAGATAAACTCCCCGAGTACCCAGGGAAATGCCTCCGCCTTACGCCATCCGTCGTGCATGTCGCGAGCGAACTGCTCTGTCCCCATTATGACGACGCGCGGATAGTTCTTGTGATCCTTCTCATAGGTATCTTGCCCATAATTGTAGCCCGCCACGTCCAGGCTGCGGCGCGCGAGTTCACGCTCGGTGTCTGACAAGAGGGGGACGGCGAGGGCTTCGGTGATGAGCCGCGATGAGTCCAGCGCCAGCACGGTCTTGCGAAGCTCTGCCGCGATTTCCACGCCCTGCGGCTCCGCGGTTTCCGGTATTTCGTTGCCGATGCTCCAGAAGATCACGCTGGGATGGTTCCGGTGCTGGCGAACCATACCGCTGAGGTTGGTCTTCCAGTTTTCCCTAAAAAGCCTGGAATAATCGTTCTTCAGCCACTTCGCCCGCTCCCAGGCGTCGAACACCTCGTCGATCAAAAGTATTCCCGCTTCGTCGCATGCGTCTATAAACGCGGGCGAGAACATCTGATGGCCCATGCGAATCGCGTTGTAACCATAGCCTTTCATGATCTCGACCTTGCGAATCTCGGCGCGGTCGATCGCCGCCGCACCGAGGATTCCGTTGTCGGCATGGAGGCACGCACCCTTCAGCTTGATGGGTACGCCGTTGATGGTGAGCCCGCGCTCGGGCGAGACCGCAATCGCGCGGATGCCGAAACGGGCTGTCGTCCGGTCCATCGCTTTATCACCTGACGCGAGCGTCACTTCCGCTTCATAAAGTGCGGGGTTCTCCGGACCCCAAAGCTTCGGCTTGGGCACGTCCAGATTGACGATGGCTTTTCCAGTACCGCGCGCGCTCAGGGTCACACGCGTGTTTCCGTTGGCGGTAACCGCGCCGGAGGGATCGCGTACAACCACTGTCACGTCGACTGGCTTATCCGTCGTGAGCGCATTGCCGATTTCGACAGCGACGACGGCACTTGCCACTTGGTCCTCGATACTTGGTGTACTCACCCATACCCCCCAGGGGAGAATGCGGATCGGGCCCGTCACCGTCATCCAGACGTGACGATACAGCCCCGAACCGGAATACCAGCGCGATGTTTCGCCTTCGTTGCTGACGCGCACAGCCAATACGTTTTCCCCATCCGAACTCAGGTGATCGGTCAGCTCAAAGGCGAAGGCGCCATAACCATAGATATTGGTGCCGAGACTGATTCCGTTGAGCCACACCTCAGTAGCATTGAACGCGCCATCGAAGCGGAGTTCCACACGCTCACCCGATTGGAGCTTCGGGGTCGGGAAGCTCTTCCGGTACCAGGCCGTGCCGCCGACAAACCATCCCGTGTTTGCCGCGCCCCCACTTGCGACCGCATCGAACGGACCAACCCGCAACGGTGGCCCGCCCGGCAGGGAAGGAGGTATGGTCGCCATCGCGAATGGATCGGTCTTGTCGGTAGGATGTTCGTTCCAGGTCGCTGCGGGTGCGACCCACGGCGCCGTCGTCTTCGGCGCGCGCGGCAAGTCCTCGATGCTCCAGTCGTGAGGTAGGTTCACGGCGCTCCACGACGTATGATCGTAGCTCGGATTTTCCGCGTCGGGTATGTCGGCACGGATGAAGCGCCAATCGTCATCGAACGCTACCTCCCGGCGCGGGCCGTCCGTGCCGGCGCTCATGTCGACGGCGGCGGCACGGACCTCGGCATGGGCCAAGGCCAAACCTGCGATAGCCGAGCCGCCCAGGAACCACCGGCGGCTCAGGCCCGAGGCATCGTCTTCTACGCGTTCAACCATGACTTAACTCCCTTGCATTTTCTTTCAGGACTGTCGGCCGGAGGCGGGCGCGCTACTGCTTCGGGGCAGGACTCTGGCGCAGGGGATCTACGGGGATGAATCTGCTCGCGTCGTTCGGGTCACCGTGACCGCTGTAGCGGTACTGCAGCGGGTACGGGTAAATCGGCCGCGAGAAGGTCGTCGGTTGCGTCGGAACACGGAAGTACTGTGTCGCATCTTGCGTTTCCCAATCGCCGTCGGGAACGTGCCGGGCCAAAAGCATGTCGGGAGCTTTGCCCTGCTCAACCCAGGCTTCGAGGTATGAGAGCTCGTCGATCGCGTTCGCGCCCGGGCCTGCGCCGCAATGCCTGCGACCCGGCACCAGGAACAGTCGCGCAAACGCCTTGGTCGCAGCCGGGCCGTCCATGGCCTTTTGGACCATCTCGTAATAGTCGATGGTGTTGAGGGAAAACGGCGTGCCGTCGTCGTGCCAGCCCTGGATGATCATCAGCTTGCCACCGTGGTCACGGAACGCCCTGATATCAGGATCGTTGGCCGCATAAACTGCATCCATCAGGCGCATGCGCTGCGGGTCTTTGTCCCAGTCGAACGTCTTGGCATCCCAATTTGGGCCGGGATCCTGGTCGAAGGCCATGTACTTCATGAAGTCGGACGAGAAGCCCTCGGGCGAGGTGAACGTGAACCACCCGTCCTCTGAGCCAAGCATCGAATGCGATCGATACAGCTTGCGCCCATGGGAATCCACCGGCCCGCCATAAACCTTCCGCGCCGCGTCGACCTGCTGCTGCGAAAGGCAGGCTGTAGTACGGCTTGCGGTGCACAGAATCTCGACAGGGTCAAAATTGCAAACGCGCGGATCGCCGATGACACCGTCGCGAACGCCATCGTTCATGTCGCACTTGGCCAGCACCGCGGCCTTGAGAACCTGGATGTCGTTCGGACTGAACAAAGAACTGCCGTCCTTCGCGCGGACCGCGAGCATGTTCCAATGGAAGATCGCAAAATCATCGCCCAGGCGCGATGCGGGATCGTTGGCGATAATGCCGTCATAATCTTCGGGAAATTTCTGTGCGGCCACCAGAGCCTGACGCCCACCGCCCGAGCACCCGGTAAAGTAAGCTCGTTTCGGCGGCACGCCGTAATATTTCTCCGCTATCCCCCTCGCGGCAATGATCGTGACGTGGATCGCCCGGAATCCGTAGTCCACCTTGCCCTGCAGATTATTCAGGGCCCAAGCTCCGTCGTTCATCTGCGACTTATGCCCTTGATCCGAGACGACGCAGGTATAGCCGCGTCGTACCGCATCGGAACACTGTGCCGTTTCGGCGGTAAATCTGGTCCCGCCGCAGAAGCCGCCGCAGCCGATCTGCACGAGCTTGTTGTTCCATGTCTCCGGCAGCCTCAGCTCGAAACCAACTGTTGGCGTGACATATCCTTCAACGAGACAATAATCCGGGTACTCGCCCTCGGCTTTCACGGATTTTGCACGGATGATCTGGGTGGGCGCGTCCTGAATCCGGCTGAAGTCTGTGGCCATCAGCGCTGCGCAACGGTCCTTCTGTGCCGGCTCGGCGTGGGCGGCAGGTGGCAATCCAAGGATGACAGACGTCCAGGCGAGCACGATCGCCGCAGCGGATATAAAGCCCTTGGTCATTGTTTCTCTCCCCCGTTCCAATGCCATGCACTTACACCGCACCTTACGCAAACGAAGGTGACGCCCTTCGAAGCCCGATGCTGGCACACTCCTACCCAGGAGCAATTATAGGTGCAGATGTTCGCGATGACAAAGTACCGCGGCCCCGGCGGACACATTTTTTTTGCCGTAGATTTAGACAATGATAAAATCGCGCAGCTAACGTGCGATCGAAACTCTGCTTATTCCGACCTCCTTAGCCATCGAGGCGATATCAATTACAAATCGATATTTGACGTCTCCCCGATCCATCCTGGCAAACGCATCAGCTATCGCCGAGGGTGAGATGAGTTCGATATCCGCAACGATCCCGTGCTCGGCACAAAAGTCCAGCATCTCCTGCGTTTCCGCAATGCTCCCAATGAACGACCCTCCGATAGACCGGCGTTTCTGCATCAACGTCCACATGTCCGGCGATTTGTGAGAAAACGCAGGTGCGCCAACCATGGTCATCTTGCCGTCACGCCTCAACAGGTGGAGGAACGCGGCAAGATCGTGACTTGACGAAACAGTATTAACGATCACGTCAAAGCTGCTGGCATGGTCCTTCAACTCGTTCTCATTCTTCCACACGATAACTTCGTGCGCACCGAGTGCAAGAATGTCGGCGCGCTTGTTCTCCGACGTGGTGAGCCCGACCACATGGGCTCCCATGGCACGAGCAAGCTTTACACCCATATGGCCAAGACCACCGATGCCAACGATGCCGACTTTCATTCCCGGACCGACCTTCGCGTGACGGAGGGGGGAGTACATCGTGATCCCGGCACATAACAGCGGTGCGACGGCCGCAAGATTTTTCTCATGGGTGATCTTGAGCACAAACGCTTCATTGACGACGATCTTTTGGGAGTATCCACCAAGAGTATGACCGGGGAAGTCAGCAGAAGAGGTGCTGTAGGTGAATGTGCATCCTTTTTCGCAAAACTGCTCGAGACCCGATTTGCAATCATCGCATCGCATGCAACTTCCGACCATACAGCCGACGCCGACAGCATCCCCTATGGCGAAACGTGTTACGTCTTTTCCCACCGTCACAACCCGCCCGACGATCTCGTGGCCGGGAACACACGGATACTGAGTCCATGGCGCTTCGCCGCCTGTCTCATGAAGATCTGAGTGGCACACGCCGCAATAGGCGATTTCGATGTCCACATCTTTTGGACCGACGGCGCGACGCTCGATCGTAAGTGGCTCTATGCGAGATCCTCGAGCAACCACACCATAGGCCTTAATTTCCATCCACAGTCCTTTGTAAGCTCTTGTCTTGAAACAATAAGCGGCTTCTGAGCGCATCACGTGAGTCAACGATGCCTAAGTCGCGATTTTCAGAACGTTAAAAAGCCGATCATGTTCGCACTATTAGACTTCGACTATGCGTGTCCTGAAAGCGCTGTTTGGCGCATGTAGCGTCCGCAAAAATAGGGCAGGATTGCGGACGCTGCGTGGCGAAGGATGATTTGTCCTATTGACTGTTTTGACCCTGCTATTGGTTTAGAAGAGGCAGAGTCGGCCTCCGTCCGCGACGTACGCTCGCAACGCTTCGAAGCGAGCAGGGCTTGAAACGGCTTCGCGCAAACCGGGCTTCAATCCCAAGGCCATGACGCGTGAAGAGGAATCTTTCGCAACGGGCCAGTCTAGGCGACCCGGGCCATTCGGGTTTCCCGTCGCAATGAAAGCGAGCAGATAACCTTGAACCTGATCCGAGACGCGTTGATCGTCTGGTCCAAAGGGCCGAATCGTCGGATCAAGATTGCCAAAAAAGTAAGGCAATCCGGCCGAGTGGAATGATCCCAAATTCGGCCCCGTGAACGTCGGTGCGGGGTGATCGTAGATATACTGGTAGATTTTCTGCTTGCTGTTGCCATTCCGCGCGGAGACCCAAAGCAGCAGCGACGTCATGTAGCGGTCGCGCGCCAGTATGCGGGCGGACGCGGTGGCCTGGGCGTCGGTTTCATGGGGGTAGAGCGCGAGAACGCGGTCCGCGTGCGAACCGAACCAGCCGCTGACGTACTTCTGGAAATCTGCCACGGTTTTTACGGAAACCAAGAAATTCTCATCCGCGTTGAAGCCGGTCATCATTGGAACTGGCGAGCGCGGGTGGCTTAATCCGATGTCAGGGTCACTCGGAAGAACCCAACCATCCACAACCGGCCAATACGTGAATTTCGGCGTCGCGGGAGGCTCCTCGGGAATCCATGGCGTCGCTGCCAGGAGTTTGTCGGCAGGGACAGCCCTAAGCTCCGCCACGTCCCGTGCGCCGAGCGAGGCCGCCACGGCAAGCCCGGTCTGTTCCGCCTCATGAAGCGTCGGAGCCGGAAATCCCATCCCGGAGCCGCTGATTACGACGGCGCGGCGGAACAATCCGGCCGCGAGCGGCGACAGGATTAAGCCATTTGTGGAGATTGCTCCGGCGGACTCACCCCCCACGGTCACATTGCCGGGGTCTCCACCGAACTGCGCGATGTTTCGTTGGACCCACTTCAGGGCGGCGATCTGATCCTGAAGACCGTACGTTCCCGAAGAATGATGCGGATCCTCGGCCGAAAGTCCCGGATGGGCAAGGTATCCAAAAGGCCCGAGGCGGTAGTTGATGGTCACAACCACGGTTCCTTTGGATGCGAGGGCCGCACCGTCGAACATCGCCAGGGAGCCCGATCCATTCGTAAATCCACCGCCGTGAATCCAAACGAATACCGGCCGCTTCTTGTTCATGGCGCCGGAGGTCCAGACGTTGAGGAATAGGCAGTCCTCGCTGAATGGCCCGGGGGTCACATATTCCTTCGAATAGGGGACAGACGGTTGCACCGGGAGCTGATTGCAGGCTGCCCCATACGACGTCGCGGCTCTAACCCCTGTCCAATTTTCCCCGGGCTGTGGCGGGCGCCAGCGATTAGGTCCCACAGGCGGTGCGGCATAGGGAATGCCCAGGTATGACGCGATCGCGCCGCTCATCTTGCCGACGACTTGGCCCTGCTCGATCGAAACCGGCGGTGTTGGTTCAGCCAACGCAGAGCCAAGGGATTGCAGCAGCAAGATCCCCATCAGCGAAAGGGATGAGGCGAGGATACTTATGCTTCGCCGGCCACTCTTCCGCACCAAGTGATCCATCACTTCCAACTCTCCTGCCCGGATAATGAAATCAGCCGCACGGTCCCAGAATCGAGGACCCGAGGACCGCGTACGCGCGCCTCACGGCGCTTCCCTAAGAGCGCCCAGCGCCTTTAGCACCCGTTCCGGTGTGGCGGGCGCGTCGAGGTTCATAGCCGCTTGCGGCCCCGCCGCGGCGGCGACCGCATGGCCTATGGCCGAGAACACTGAGATAGCAAGCATCAGCGGCGGTTCGCCCACCGCTTTGGAACGATGGATGGTCGCCTCGGGATTTTCGCCGTCCCAGAGATCGATGTTCATCACGCGCGGCCGATCGCTGGCGCACGGAATCTTGTAGGTGGAGGGGGCGTGCGTCAGCAGTCGTCCGTCGTCATTATAGACCAGCTCCTCTGTCGTCAGCCAACCCATCCCTTGGACAAAACCGCCCTCGATCTGGCCAAGGTCGATCGCAGGGTTTAGCGAGCGCCCGACGTCATGGAGAATATCCACACGCAGCACGCGATGCTCGCCTGTTAAGGTGTCGATAGCGACCTCCGAAATCGCGGCCCCATACGCGAAGTAGAGGAACGGCCGGCCCTGGTGCCGGTCGCGGTCGTAGTGGATCTTCGGGGTGGCGTAAAAGCCGGTAGCGGACAGCGGCACCCGCTTGAGATGCGCCATGCGGCAGAGCTGGCCGAAGTCGAAGGTCTCCTTGCCGGCGTGGATCCCGTCAGCCGTGAACTGCACACCGATGGGATTGCATCCGGCCGCTTCGGCCGCAACCAAGGCTAGGCGGTCGCGGATGATCATGGCGGCGTTGAGCGCCGCCATGCCGTTCAAGTCCGTGCCCGACGAGGCGGCCGTGGCCGAGGTATTGGGTACCTTATCGGTGGCTGTCGCGGATACTTTAACGCGATCGACCGGCAGGGCGAACACATCGGCGACGACCTGCGCGACTTTGATCATCAGGCCTTGACCCATCTCGGTCCCGCCGTGGTTCAGAAGAACCGAACCGTCGGTGTAAACCTGGATCAGCGCGCCGGCCTGATTGAGATGGGTGGTGGTGAATGAGATCCCGAACTTGACCGGCGTCAGGGCGATCCCGCGTTTGATCGTCGTCGAGGCAGAGTTGAATTGATCGATGGATTCACGGCGTCCGACGTAATTCATCCGTTCGGCCAGGGCCGCGACCAGTTCGGGCGCGATGTTATCCTCGATTGTCATGCCGTAAGGCGTCACGTCCCGGCCCGGCCCGTAAAAATTCGCTTGCCGAACCTCGAGGGGGTCCTTGCCGAGGGTGAGGGCAATCGCGTCCATCACCCGCTCGATCGCCAGCATGCCCTGGGGGCCGCCGAAACCGCGGAAGGCCGTGTTCGACACGGTGTGGGTCTTGAAGCGGTGCGACAGGATGCGGACGACGGGGAGGAAATAGGTGTTGTCGGCGTGGAACATGGCTCGGTCGTTGATCGCCGCCGACAGGTCCAACGTACAGCCGCAGCGCGACGCGAGTTCAAGGTCGACCGCGAGCAGGCGCCCATTGGCGTCGAAGCCCACATCGTACGACACTTCAAAATCGTGGCGCTTGCCTGTCATCACCATATCGTCGTCGCGATCAAGCCGGCACTTGGCCGGCCGGCCGGTTTTGACCGCCACCAGCGCGGCCGCTGCAGCACATAAAACGGCCTGAGTCTCCTTGCCGCCAAAGCCGCCGCCCATCCGGCGGACCACGACCGTGACCTGCGCGTGGTTGAGGCCGAGGAGGTTGGCGATCAGGTGTTGCATTTCACTCGGATGCTGCGTGGAACTCGCAATGTGCAGGCGATCGTCCTCATCAGGCGTGACGAGCGACACCTGGCCTTCAAGGTAGAAGTGATCCTGACCGCCGATCTGTAGCTCGCCCTTCAGACGGTTCGGCGCCGTCGCGAGCGTGGCGGCCACATCGCCTCGGGTCATCACCTGGTCGGAATCAATGCGCAAATCTGCGGCCCGGGCCTGGGCGATGGTCACGATTGCGGGAAGCGGTTCGTAAACGACCTGTGCCAATGTCGCGGCGCGGCGTGCGGCCGTCATGCTGCTCGCCGCGACCGCGAACAGGCTCTGCCCCACGTATTCAACGATATTGTCGGCGAAGAGGCGGTCGTCATGGCGCACGGGCCCGACGTTGTTCTCGCCAGGGATGTCGCTGGCGGTGATCACGGCGACCACGCCTGGCGCCGATCGTACGGCGTCGAGGTTCATCGTGACCACCCGCGCATGGGCCTGGGTGCTCTGGCCGAAGGCGACGTGCAATAGGTTCGAAGGCTCGGGAATGTCATCGACGTAGCGCGCGGCACCTGCAACGTGGAGCTCCGCGCTGTCGTGCTTCAGGGGCCGGCTCACCGCCGCCAATGCTGGACGCCAGTCGTCAGCCATCGATCGGCTCCAGCATCAGCAGCGCGGTCGTCTGCGGCTCCTGCTGTTCTCGCCACAGGCGGCGCAGCAGGTTCCGCGCGACCACCGTACGATAGACGGCCGAACCCCGAACATCCGTCAGGGGCGTAAAGTCCTGTGCCAGGGCCTCAGCCGCTGCTTCCACGGTCGCCTCATTCCACTTCCGACCGATCAAAGCCGCCTCCGCGGCGGAGGCGCGCCTGGGTGTTCCCGCCATGCCACCAAAGGCGATGCGTGCGGTTTGCACGATCCCGTTCCCCAGCGTGAGGACAAAGGCGCCGCACACGGCTGATATGTCGCTGTCGAAACGCTTGGACAGTTTGACCACGCGTACCAACGAATCTTCTCGCGGGCGCGGCACGCGCAGGGCCTCCACGAACTCGCCGGCCTCGAGCGCCTGCCGACCGTAGGCGATGAAATAGTCTTCAAGCGGCAGATTGCGTTGGCGAGTGCCTTTACGCAGGACCACCGTGGCGCCGAGCGCGATCAATGCGGGCGGCGTGTCGCCAATGGGCGATCCGTTGGCGATGTTGCCGCCAATGGTGCCGCTGTTGCGGACCTGCACTGCGCCGATCCGCCGGACCAGTTCGTCGAGATCAGGATGCAACCGTTTCAGCGCCGGCAAGGCGTCGGCATAACGCACCCCCGCGCCGAATGTGAGGGCATCCGTACTTTCCTCGATGCTCCTTAGGGCGGCCACTTCGTTGAGTGAGATCAGGGTGGGCAAAGTCCGGAGCTGCTTTGTCACCCAAAGGCCAACGTCCGTCGCGCCAGCGACAATATGGGCGTCTGGATAAGTAAGGCGCAATTGAGCAAGCTCGTCGATCGTGCGCGGCGAAAACCAGCGGCGGGTGAGGCCGGTGAGGGGATCATCCCAGGTCAGCGCCATGGACACGTCGCGGCGCATATCCATGAGGTCTTGAGCGACGTCCGGTTGCTCGATCGGCTCCAAGGCGTCGGCCGTGGCCAGGATCGGACCGTATCCTGTGCAGCGGCAGAGGTTGCCGGCAAGAACGTCTTTGGCCGGCGCGTCCGTTCCCAGCGCACCGATAGCCATACCGTACAGGCTCATGACGAAGCCGGGGGTACAGAAGCCGCATTGCGCGCCGTGTGAGTCGGCCAGAAGTTGTTGCACCGGGTTGAGATGCCCTCGACGGGCCAATCCCTCGACGGTAACGACGGCCCGACCATCGATCATTGGCACGAACAGGATGCAGGCGTTAAGCGCCCGCCAAACCATTTGGTTCATGTCGTCGAGCTCACCAACCACGACGGTGCAGGCGCCGCAATCGCCCTCCGCGCATCCTTCCTTTGTGCCGGTCAGGCCGCAATCCTGGCGCAGAAAGTTCAAGACGGTTTTGGTCGGATCCAGACCTACCCTCTCAACGAGAGTTCCGTTTATTAGGCAACGCACGGTTTCCATTGCTTTGGACTTTCTCAGTCCTTGATGAGACAGGTTGGATAGACTTGGAGCAGCGCAACCATCGGAAGCCGGAGGCTCTGGCTGGGTTCATTCTGGCGGTAGAACTGCCGGGCGACGCCAGCCTTGTTTATCGCAGTCGTGCGGGCGTTGGCTAATATCGGCAAGAGATATTTCCTCCGGGTCGGGGCTTGCGCCCCCCACATTATAAGAACTAACTTGTCCGAATGCGCGCATCCATGAGAATAAAGCGGGCCGGGTGTTCGCAAAAACCGGGTGTAGCATGGGAACTAGGTGATGTTTTCACGCCGAGCCATCTATTTCGATGAAATCGCTAGGCAGCGGTCCGTAAGGGGCGCGTCGGAGCGGTTGCGGATCGCTCCGTCGGCCGTTGACCGCCAGATTCTGCAGCTCGAGCAACAGTTGGGCGTTGCCTTATTCGAACGGTCCACCCGGGGGCTTCGCCTGACCGCGGCCGGCGAGCTGCTCGTGGACGTGGTGCGCAAGTGGCGGCGGGATTTCGAGCGCGTGAAGACCCAGATCGATGCCCTGCGGGGGCTGCGGCGCGGAGAGATTTCGATCAGCCTCGTGGAAGGAGCCTCACAGTTCCTGAGCCAGAGCCTGAAGTCCTTCCGCGACCTGTACCCGGGCATCGATTACCGGCTGCAGGTGGCCGGCTCCAACGCCGTTGTCGACACGGTTTTGAGCGGCGAATGTGATGTGGGCCTCACCTTCAATCCACCCGAGAGTCACGCCCTGCGAGTCGAGAAGACATTGATTTATCGCCTCGGCGCCATGATCCCGCCGTCTCACCCGCTCGCCGCGCATCCGGAGGTCAGCCTGCCGCAATGCGCCGACTATCCGTTGATCGCGCCTGACGACTCCATCTCGCTGCGGGACGTGATCAACCGCATCTGGGCAGTCTCCATCGGCACCAACCCGCGCTTCGCCATCGTGGCAAGCAGTGTGTCCCTGATGAAGACCATGGTCCTGAACGGCATGGGCGTGGGCCTTTTGACTGCCGTCGATGCATTCGACGAAATCGAGCGCGGCGACCTGGTTTTTCGGCCCCTTTCTGAGGATCGCGTCAGTTTATCGGTGCTGTCGCTTATCAGCGCGTCCGGACGGACGCTGTCGGTGGCAGCCTCCCTATTGCTACAACACCTCGCTGCGGCGATGCAGGAGGAACTGGTCGTACCGGCCTAGGCCGTGCGCGAATAAGTGGCCGGCACAAATTTGTGCCGATCCGGCTATTCCATTCTTCGCACTTTCAGTTCGCCGGCCGTCCACTATTTTCAGCCGGTGGCCCGAGACGCTTCGTTCCATAACACAATGAGGGAGAGACAAGGATGAAGGCTGCGATCTATTGTCAATCCGGCGGCCCCGATGTTCTTCGCTATGAGGATGCCCCAGATCCCGTCGCCGCGGAAGATGAGCTGCTTGTTCGGGTCGAGGCGATCAGTATTGAGGGCGGGGACACATTCGCACGGCGAAAGATCGAGCCCCGCTTTGATCCGCATATCGTAGGGTACGCGGCCTCAGGAGAGGTGATCCGCGTGGGAGCTAAAGTCCGTGGATTCGCCCCTGGGCAGAAAGTGACGACGTTTGCGTTCCAGGGCTCGCATGCGGCGTTGAGGGCGGTACCGGCCGCGACGAGCTGGATCGTTCCCGACGGTTTAGACATGAGTATTGCGGCGGCCATACCCTGTGGGGCGGGTACCGCTGCATTAGCATTGGACCTTGGCGGCGTGCAGGCGGGCCAGAGCGTGCTTGTGCAAGGTGCCGCGGGTGGCGTAGGGATCGCGGCGGTTCAACTGGCGCACCGCGCCGGCGCCCGTGTGATGGGGACGGGGACAAGCGCAGCCACGCTGGAGAGGCTCCGGGATTACGGTCTGTCCGATGCGATCTCGATTGGCGCGACTTCCGTCAGGGATCAGGTGCGCGGGCTTCTCAACGGGAAGGGCGTTGATCTCCTGATCGATTGTGTCGGGGGCGGCGCTCTGAATGACGGGCTGCTGGCGCTTAAGGACGGCGGGCGCGCCGTGCTCATTGGCGTCGTCGGCGATCCGGGGCGACCCGTCAATGCCTCGCACCTGATCATGCACCGGTTGACATTGATCGGCTGCCTGCTTGGGGCCATCATGGCAGAGACACCGGTTCATAGAATGATCGCATCTCTCTTGGAGGAGGCTGCGCGAGGCGATCTGCGGGTGCCGATCGATGCCGAGTATCGATTGTCAGACGCCGCGGCGGCCCATGCCCATGCGGAAGAACGAGGCCGCATCGGCCGGGTCATCATGGTCCCCTGATGTCGTCGCCGTGCGTTCGAGGCGAACTCTTATGCACCTGGCTTCTTCAACAGTTCGATAGGCAGCCCAAACCATTCCATTTTAATGAGCGATATTTGCGAACGTCGCAAACGCTTATCTATGCTTTTGAGGGCTGGCCAGTCTCGTTACAATGCGGCACCTGGGATGCTCGCTATCCAGCTCGCCTCAAAATGGAGGAATCGTCAGCATGATCACGAATAATATAACCGACGCCGCGACGGTTAAACCTGGTTCGTTTCCAATAATCGACATGTCGGACTTCGGAGAGCCGGCTGGCCGAAAGAGGGTCGTGGACGAGATTCGGAAGGCCTGCACTACAATCGGGTTCTTTCTTGTCACTGGCCACGGCATTCCGAGGGCCGTATCCGACGGATTGAAGCAGGCGTCCGAAAAGTATTTTGCATTCCCGAAAGAAGAAAAGTTGCTCGATGCAACTGAGCCGCGTTTTCGCAGGGGATTTCTGAGCTTTTCCGAAGAGTCGCCGCTCGAATCATATGAGTTTTCTTTGGATCTGCCCCTGGATGATTCCGACGTCATAGCCGGCCGGTTCCTTCATGGTCCGAACCATTGGCCGGAGAAGCATCCTTGGCTTCAAGACGCAGCCGACCGGTATCAGGAGGCCGTGCTTGAGGTTGGCGAACAGATCGAGCGTGCGTTTGCTCTTAGTCTTGATCTTGATGGGGAGTTTTTCGTCGATTTGTGCCGGAAGCCGACCTTGCACATGCGGCTCTTCCATTACTTCCCGCGTACAGAGGAGCAGCGTAGGACGACCTTCTCGTCACAACCGCACACCGACCTCGGTATGTTTACGATTCTGATGCCGGATCCCAACGGCGGCCTCCAAGTGCAGATGCGGGATGAGACGTGGGTGAATGTTCCCTATGTCGACGATGCGCTCGTGGTGAACATCGGGGACATGATGGAGATTTGGACGAACGACCGTTATGTCTCGACCCCCCATCGCGTCGTGGGACTGACTGGCAAGGATCGCTATTCCGTCCCCGTGTTTATCTGCCCCGCATTCGAAACACTTGTCGAGTGCATCCCGAGTTGCCTGGCCGCCGGTGAAGCGCCGAAGCACCCTCCAATGCGAGCGGGTAAGTATCTGGAGCAACGGCTGGGCATGGAAGATCATACTGAAAAGACTTCGGATTATGGTGTCCGTGCCCATCGAAAGCAACAGGTCGCCTAACCTTCAATTTTTTTGCGGGAGGGGATTGGTGGGTTTCAATCGTCTGACCTCCGTTGCTTTTGGTGTTCCGCCGTTGGCCGGAGGCAACTTGTAAAGGAGCGTGCGCTTTGGACTTGGTGCTCTGGAACGACTGGCATGTTGTGGCCGACGCAAATACCTTGGATGAGCACAGACCATTGCGAACCGCGTTGTTGGGAGTTCCGCTTCGGATCGCCCGAGATAAGGGCGGGAGCATCAGCATTAGTAAGGACGACGGCGGGCTCGTGCACGGAGAGGTTCGGCACGGTTTTGTTTGGGCCTGCCTCGGACTTCCGGCCCAACCGATCATCGATATACCAGAACTGGGTGGCGAGGCTAAATGTGCGGTGAGTGCGGGTGCGATGGCCGTATACGCGTCGGCCGGGCGAGTGATCGAGAACTTTCTGGACCTCGCCCATTTAGGATACGTCCACGCCGGCTATTTGGGCGCCGAGCCAAATACGATGGTGGAAAGCTATGAGGTAACCGGGACAAAAGATGGCGTTCGCGCAACGAGATGCAAAACCTACCAGCCGATCAGGCGTCAATCTAAAAGTCAGGATTTTTTAGGTGAGTACGTACATGTTGAATATAACTATATCGTGGAACGGCCCTATATAGCTTGTTTTGAAAAGAGTTTCGCTGACGGGCATCGCTTTATGGTCATGTATATTTTTGCGCAGCCCGTGGACGAAGAACATACAGTAGCGCACACTTTGTTGATCCTGCTGGATGAGATTTGGGACGTTGTTCAGATGCGGGCTGCTCAGCAGCTTGTTTTTATGCAGGATAAGGGAATTCTTGAAAATCAGTTTCCCAAGCGGCTGCCGATTGGCGCGGGTATGGAAATGCCAGTGCGCGCCGACAGAACCTCGGTTGCGTATCGGCGGTGGCTCGCCGACTGCGGCGTAACCTACGGCGTTATCCGTTCACCCATGGAAACAGCGGCGTGACCGAAGCGGTTGGTTGGTATCCCGTGGCGGCGTCGCACGACCTGCCCGTGGGGCATATCTATCAGACGCGGCTGTTCGACTGTCCGCTTGCGATCTGGCGAGCGAGCAGCGGCGAGGTGAATATTTGGCAGGACCGTTGTCCACATAGAGGTGTGCGCTTCTCCATTGGCACCGCGCTGGGTGACGAACTGCGTTGCCAGTATCATGCGTGGCGCTTTGCCAGCGGTAGCGGCTCTTGCACATTGATTCCGGCACACCGGGACAGACCGCCCCCGCGGACGATCCGCGCCACTGTCTATCCTGTTGTCGAATATGGTGGCTTGGTTTGGAGCAGCATCGTTGACGGCGAGAGCCACCCGCCTATTTTTGCGCATGGGGTCGTGCTGCGTGCGATCCCTGTATTTCGTCCCGCAGCGGCAGTGGAGGGCGCGCTCACTTCGCTCGGTCTTCGGGACGTAAAATTCTTCGTTCAGCCGATTGCCTCCGATCGGAGCGTTATTCGTGGTGTCGCGATCGATGATGCGTCGCTGCTCGAATATGATGCTTTGCTCGAGCGCCTACGGAGAGAGTTAGAGGCTTCATGACCATGCTGTTGTATGATTATGAGGCGATGGGCGAATGCTACGCTGTGCGCCTTTTAGCTGCCTTGCTGGGAGTTCAGCTCATATTGAAGCCTGTTGATTTCTATCCGGGTCGCGCGCATGAGGCCGAAGAGTTTATCGCGATAAATCCGCTCGGAACTCTTCCTGTGCTGGATGCCGGCGAAGTTGTGTTGCTCGACTGGCAGGCCGCGCTTGTGTATTTGGCGGCGAATTCTGATCCCACAGGAGAATGGTTGCCGACCGCGAATGCAGTGCGCTTTGCCAAGGTTCACGACTGGCTTGGTATTGCACGTAAGCTTGGAGATAGCGCCGGGGCCGTGAGACTGCACGATACCATCGGCCTTGACGCCGATGTTGAAAGTTGCCGTGCGCAAGCGCACCGCTTGCTGCGTCTTTTAGAACGGCAACTTTGGTTCGTTGAGCGTTCCGGTGACGACTGGCTGATTCCGGGCGCGCATCCAACGATTGCCGACATCGCCGTCTTCGTACACGTTATTCTGTGCGAAGAAGGCGACGTTGAACGAATGGATTATCCGGCGGTTCGCCGCTGGACCGACCGCGTGCGCAGGCTGCCGCAATTCCTGGTTTCGAGCAGTGTGTTTCCGTTACCGCCGATCTGAGGATATTTGAGCTGCTTCTGTGGCGCGACCAGAAGCATTCCACGCTAAATGTCTCTCAAAAAAATGCGCCAATAATTCGGTCAGACCACTTTCGGCGCCAGCACTCAGTACTGGGTAAGCGGACATCGTGCTTCCGACGAAGCCAGATGGAAGAAGAATGAGCAACCGCTGCTCGCTCTTATTATCGCAACGCACCATACGATTAATTGCAATAGATCAGCGTTTCGGAACGGATTATGAAAATTGTGTGTCAGTCGATAATCGCGCTGGGGCAATCGCTCAGTTTTATCCATCGACGAAATTTTGCTCGGGAGGTTGGCGGCTTCGGAGCCTGAAACTCCGTCGCTCCAAAGGGCAAGCAGTAGCGTAGGAGACGGCGACGACAGTCGGGGAGCGAGGTCGACGGCAATAACGCAATAGCCGGCTGATTGCTCAGCTGGCCAACCCGGGGGTCGTGATGCTTTCCAACTTAATCAAAGTTTCTCCTAACTCGCACTTAACACTTAAAGCGCTTCTGGCCGTGAGTTCCATGCTGGCCTGGCCGGCTGTGGTTTTCGCTGGGGATACGAATACCGCGCCCGTGCAGTCGGCCAGCGCCGATGCCGGTGATAACTCGCCGATAGAGGAAGTCATGGTCACCGCGACGCGTCGCGAGGAAAGCCTTCACGATGTGCCTGTTTCCGAAACGGTCCTTGCCGGAGACCATCTTGTTGCGCTTCTAAGCGCTGGGCTGGATTACACGGGTCTGGCTGGGAAAGTGCCGAGCCTCAATGTCGAAACATCGAACGGCCGGACAGCGCCGCGTTTCTATATCCGTGGTTACGGAAACACCGATTATACCAGCTTCGCTTCGCAGCCCGTTTCGCTCATCATTGATGGCGTCGTGCAGGAAAATGCCGCGCTCAAAGGCTTTCCGATATTTGACACCGAGAACGTGGAAGTTCTCAAGGGCCCGCAAGGCACGCTTTTTGGACGGAATACGCCGGCTGGCATCATTAACGTAAAGTCTGTCGCTCCCGATGTATCAAAAGTTTCCGGCTTTGTGAGCGGATCAACGGGAGAAAATCTCACCAGTCGTATTGAAGCGGATGTCAACGTACCGCTGTCCGATACTTTCGCTGTCCGGCTGTCAAATCAGTATCTCCATCGCGATGGATATATAAACGATCCCATCACGCATGATAAATTGGATGGCTACAACGACTACGCCGGACGCGTTCAATTTCTTTTTAAGCCAAGCGATAATTTCGATGCGCTGTTAAATGTTCATACGTGGGTGTTGGATGGTGATCTCACTGTATACCATGCAAATATCATTCAACCTGGGACCGATCATCTTATTGCCGGCTTCGACCCCTATACGGTTTACACGGATACACCCAACTATGCGAAAGGGAGGAACGAGGGTCTGAACCTGAAGATGAACTGGGATCTAGGCGCGATTGCCGTCCATTCGATCACGGGTTATGAGCAGATTTTCTTCGATAGCCGCGGAGATTATGACGGCGGTTACGGTGCCGTGTACGCTCCGCCCTTTGGCCCAGGCAATATCCCGTTCGAGGTGGACAATGGCGGCGGTATCGCGCACGGCATGCAGCTCTCTCAGGAAGTCCGCGCGGAATCGACAGGAACAGGCCGCCTCCAATATCTTTTTGGAGTGTTCCTGTTCCACGACAACGTCAGAGATTATAACGTCGTATACACTAATTTCGACAATACGATCGCAAGCATTACGAGTTCGCGTCAAAAGAGCAATTCGGCCGCCGGGTTTGCGTCGGTCAATTACAAGTTGACCGATAAGTTGGAAGTGCGGGGTGGCGCTCGCCTAACGTACGATGAAAAGAAGCTCAAGACCCTCGAGGCTATCGGCGTTGATCTTGCCCCACCTACCTCGGCGAGCACTTCGACTACGAGGGCCAATTGGGACGCAAGCGCGACATACGCCATTAATCCAGACGTGAACTTTTATGGACGCGTGGCCACCGGCTATCGGGCTCCTAGCTTCGGATCAGCGACCCCTTATAACGGTTTACAAATCGCCGGAGCCGAAACCGTCATCTCGTATGAAGGCGGCATCAAGACATTCTTGCTGGACAAGCGGGTGCGCTTCGACTTCACCTCGTACTACTATAGGGTCACAAATCAGCAGCTCAATGCGGTCGGTGGGAGTACGGATTCGTCAATTCTGCTGAATGCCGCACATACGGTCGGCAAGGGGCTCGAAGCGGAATTTGATGCCCGTGTCATAGATAATCTGCAGCTCTCCCTTTCGGGAAGCGTTAATGATACCGCGATCAGAGACCCGAATCTCAAAGTGCTTGGATGTTCAGCGCCTTGCACCATCACACAACCGGTTGATGCACAAGGCTTTGTATCTATCAACGGCAATCCATTACAACAGGCGCCGAAATACATCGTAGATGCGTCGGTTGACTACTCTGTGCCCATATCCGCCGGCACCGCGCTATTTTTCTTCGGTGATGTGAACTATCGCAGCAAGATCAATCTGGTCTCCTACAATTCGCTCGAGTACATCGGGCCGCCACTGACCGAGATCGGACTGCGTGCGGGTGCACGGTTCAATAACGGGAAATACGAAGTGGCCGTCTTCTGCCGCAATTGTGCGAATGAAGTCAGAGTTATCAACGCGCTGGACTTCGAAAATCTCGCGGGCTCGGTAAATCAACCACGAGTCATTGAAGTCGAGGCCAGCGCGAAGTTCTAATGCAAACGGGCCAGCAGCGGAGATCGGCATACGACACCTTCGGGTTGAGGTGCGGGTTTTGTGCTGACGTCAATGTGCCGCCAACGCATAGTCTAATTCCATTCGTTTCTGGTATAGGGCCGGGTCGGCGATCGAACCCGGCCCTGACGGTTTCGTACTTGGGCCGATCTGGAGAATGGCGAGGGTTCGGGCTGGTTCGTAGGCGTCGTCGGTGGCACAGCCAATTTCGTATGTCGTCACCTGCACAGGGGAAGGCGAATTTATGAATGTTGATGCCCAGATGATGCAGGCGCCAATCGTTTTGGTTCCAGTGAAGGATTCGCGCAGGGCAGCGCTTCGGACGATCGTTGCCTTTGCGGCGGTATCGCAGGGCATTGGATTCTGCGGTCAAGGAATGAGCCCAGTACTCATCGCCGGCCTCCAGCAGGGGTGGGCTCTTTCCCCGGCGATGGCGGGAGTAGTTGAGACAATCGAGTTGATCGCGACGGCACTCTTCGCGGCATGGCTATCTTCGCTGACAATCAAGGCTTCCCCGCGTAAACTGGCTCTAGTCGGGGTCGGCATCGCGGCCGCGTGTCAGGTTCTTTCCAGCTTTGCGGGCGGGGTCGCGGCACTCATCGTCTTGCGGCTGATTGTGGGTTTGGGAGCAGCAGCGTGCGTTTACGCGGGCAATGTGGTGTTGTCCGCGAACCGGGAACCCGACAAGTTATATGGACATAGTAGCGCTATTTCTGCGATAGCCTTTACGGCCTTCGTCCCCGTACTCGTATATTTCAGTACATTAACCGGTGGTCGGGGAGCCTTTGCAACGGTCGGCATATGGATGTTGGTCCTTGTGCCTTTCATTCTGCTCCTGCCGATGACGACGGCGCCGACCTTGCAGAAGGTTGATGCAGATAAGGCTACCGGTGCGTTCTCGCCGAAGATGCTTTTGGTGACCGTACCGATCTTCCTCTTCACTGTGTTCAGCACAGGCTTGTGGGCGTTTGCTGGCAATGTCGCCACGTCTTCCGGTGTAACGCCGACATTGTTCGGACTTTCGATCTCGGTCGGCACTGCCATCTCGGTAATATTCGCATGGGCTGCCGCATTGATGGGGACACGATTCGGGCGACTTTTCCCGCTCGGTTTAGGCATTGCGATCATGACGCTAAGCTCAATCGTGTTCTTAGTGGTCAAGGAGCCGGCTCCATTTGTGATAAGCTTTGTCTTATTGCAGGGAATGAATACGTTTATGCTACCGTTCATATTCGGACTTTGCAGCGCGATCGACAGAACCGGAAAACTGGCGACCGCGGGTTCAAGTGCACTGCTTGTCGCTGCCGCGATTTCTCCCGCAATGACGGGTTGGTTGATTGAAGTTGCCGGTTATATTTTTCTCTGCTTCGCGTTGGCAACCTCCTATGCGATTTCGTTTCTCGCCTTCTATTCGTCGTCGAAGTTTTTGCGGACGAATTTGCGCGATGAGAGATAAGGCATTTGGCGCCGAACCCTAGGAAGGAATTCATGATGTCAATCGCAAATGCGGCCTTTCTCGCGGCACTTCCGAAGGCGGAGCTTCATTTGCACATCGAGGGCACCCTGACGCCGGCGCGTAAAATAATGTTCGCCGGGAGGAATAAGGTGGCTGTTCCCAAGCTTTACACGACACCGGCCAAATCTGCGGGTGCTCGCGTGGATGGGTCCGGCGATGCTTATTCCACAGCGGAGACAGACGCGAGGCTTTGGGCTCTCCTTGATCTATACTATGACGGACTTAAAGTGCTGCACACGGCACAAGATTTTTACGATGTGACTTTTGATCACTTTGCGGAATGCGCGCGAACCAACATTTTATATTCGGAAATTTCGTTCGATCTGCAAGCTCATACAGCCCGCGGCGTGAGCGTTGACACGGTCATCCAAGGAATGGCGGAAGCGCAGGCGGAAGCAAAGATAAAATTTGGCGTGGAAAGCGGATTGATCATGTGCATCGACAGAGAACGATCCCTAGATAGCGCCTTGGAGATGCTTGAATCGGCGCGGCCTTACAGACATCTCATAGTCGGGATCGGCCTGGATGGCGCTGAAGATGGCCACCCTCCCGTCAAATTCAAGGTGGCGTACGAAAAGGCCCGTTCCGAGGGTTATAACCTGACAGCCCACTGTGGCCCTGACGTGCGCGATGTCCTTGAACACTATCGGCAGTGCATTACGGAGTTGGGCGTCTCACGCATCGACCATGGGGTCAATGTCGTGGAAGATCCAGGCCTCGTCGATATGGCATTGGAGAGAAATATTTTCATGACGGCGTGCCCAATTTGGATCGAAGGCGATGCCGAGCCGCGGTGGTCCCAGAACATTAAGGAGATGCTCGGGCTAGGTCTCTCCGTGACGGTAAACACGGACGATCCTGCGTATGTTGAGAGCGGCCATTTCGATATGATGCTTCCGAGGTTCGTACAAGCGGCCGAAGTCAGTGAGGCAGACGTGATCCGGCTGACGCGGAATGCATTTCTGGGAGCATGGACTTCGGAAGAGAGCCGGAAGGGCTTTTTGAGAAAGTTAGATGATTTCGAGAAGGCGCATTGTTCAGTAGCGTCCGCTGGGGCTGACGCTACTCTGTAATTTGATTACCTCAGGCGGCTCTATCTTTCCGCGCACGCGAATCCCGCTTTTTCTGTTGAGCTTCTGCCACGAATAGCGGATGTGAAGGATCAACGGGAAAGCGTGGTTGCGTTGCTCTTCCGAGGATCCTCGAGCAGGCTCTCGCCCTCGGCGCGCCATGCGGCAAGGCGGGCATCGCGATCATTGCCATCGATCCACGCCATCTCAAGTGAATTCATCGCTATCTCGAACATCTCCCGGCGCGTCCACCCATAGGATTGCTGCGCAAGGACGTACTCCTGCGCAATATCGGTCTGCACGAAAGCCGGTACGTCGGTGCCGATGCATGTCTTGATGCCATTGCGCCGGAACTCGTCAGCCGGATGGTCAAATGGCGATGGCATTCGCCCGGGCCAGTGGAACGCCACTGCGCCAGGTGTCGAAGTAATGGAAATCCCGGCCTCGCGGTACTTCGCCATCAGTTCCGGTCGGCCTTTCAGATCCCAGGCGTGATCCGCCCGCTCAAGGTTCAACTCCAGGCCGTCGATCACATCCTGAAGCGACGCGAGGTGACTGGTGACGTGGAAGCCCTGCTTCTTAGCGAATTCGTTCACGGGGGCGAAAGCGACCAACGAGACAGGCTCCTCGAATGGGCCTTCGCTGCCGATCCCAGGGATCGGAACTCCGGCGTCACGTGCAGACATGGCCAGTTCGACGACTGCCATTCCCATTTTAGGACCGACGTTCCGGTCGATGTCGATAATTATGCCGCCGGTGAGGCCGTATTGACGCTTCATTTGGTCGAATGCGCGACCAATCGCGTGCAGCGCATCTGGGACTGGTACCGGACTCAGGGCGATTTCGTCAGGCACCACAAACATCTCCACATGGCGACATCCCAGCGTGATATGTTCCATTAAGATATTAAGGGTCGCTTCCTCAAACATCGTCGGGCTTGTCAAACACCGCGCAACGCGCCGCAAACGATCAAAGCTGTCGGCGACGTCGACCAAATCGCCGACGCTCGCAGCGCGAGCGTCCTCGGTCGGAAAAGGAAAAGACCTCCCGATCGATCCAAGGAAATGCATGTGCAGTTCGGCTTTCGGCAAACGTCGGGCCAAAACCTGGATGGCGTGAAAGTCGGATATCTGCCCTCGTCCGAATTGCTCGAACGTCCCACTATCCAAATTTTCAGAAGGCATATATACGATCTCCGCTGATAATAGGGGCGACTGAAATAGTTTACCCGCGCCACCAAGGTTAGACGCCGAGAAGCTTAGAAGAAGCCATTTGCCTCATCCATAAACTTTTTGCGGTTGTGCCAGTCGCAGAATACGAATATCGCGACGCCAAACCGATGAATGCGTCCGGTAAACAGGCGCACGATCTGATCGCGCCGTCTCGATTTGCGACGATCACGCGCGATAGAACCATGACAGTTGCTGCTTGCCGTTGAACCGGCGAGTCAGGCATCCGTGTGCGAGCCGGGCGGAACACTTGCTCCATCCGCCGGAGCGTATGTAGCTAAGCGCTCGCGCGCATCCGGTGGGCGCGGACGCTGCCCTTGCCCGTGCCGGTTGCGCCGTATTGCTGGCTTAGCCGCTCATCTAAGTATTTCCCTGCCAACAACGGCGGATGCTTCGCGGCCTCTCCAGGCGCGAGGCAACTGGAGATGCACTCCACCGACGTATTGAAAGCCGGGGCAAAGAATGCCGGCACAGAATGACGATCGCGACCGCTCAATCCAACAACTCTGTGCGGAGTTGAGACGTAAAGATCGTTGGTCCAGATTTCCATCATATCGCCGATATTCACGACAAAGGAATCTTCCACTTGCGGCGCCTTAACCCAGGTTCCATCGCGGCGCTGAATCTCAAGTCCGCCATTGGGATCCTGCAGCAAAACCGTGAACATGCCGTAATCGGTATGCGCCGGAATGACCAGGTCCCGCGTACGCATTTCTTCCGGTTGTTCTAGATAGTGCATTAAACGCAAATGGAGTGTCGGCTTTTTGCAGAGTTCGACGAAATAATACTCATCGATTCCCAGGCCGATCGCAAAAAGACGTTCAATCTTTTCGCCCAACTCGAGTATCGACGCAAGATACTGATCCGCGACTTTTTGGAGCCACGGATGCCCCCCCGGCCAATAATTTGGGCCATGAAGATAGCAACCGGCCACCACATCGGGATCATCCAAGGGCAGATCCAATGAAATCTCGTAACTCTCTTTTGACTGCCCCCCTTTCCTCAAGAAGCCCCTTTTGAAATCGTTCGTGTGCTTCTCCCGTTCGTTGATTGGCAGATCGAAGTACTTCTCTGAAGCCTTAAACATACTCTCCATTACGGTTTTGGAAATTCCATGGCCCTTGATTAGGAAGAAACCTATCGAAGTACAGGCATCGTGGACTTCGGCCGCAATCTTGCTCCGTCCTTCCCGTGTTGCAAAACCCGAAAGATCGATAACGGGAATTGTATCGGTTGCGGATACCTCTATGGCTTCCTCGAGTTGGTCAACCTTCATCGGAGTCACCGTTTTCATATTTGCAAGGCCACAGCTATTCGTGCCAACACATAGTTCAGCAGGATCAGCTCGCCATCGAATACGGCACAAGCGGATCTTCGATTTCGAAAGTTCTTGTATTTAACACGCCCATATCGGTAACCCCGACATACGGGATGACGGGGGCACAGAGAAAGCTGAGCGTAAGGAGCGGTTGATCGAAGTTTTCACAACCCAGATACTTATGGACAGCCAGTTCGGCATTGCGGAATTGTTCGGCAACCCGTTCGAGAGGTTCCTCTGAAATCATTCCAATGACCGGCAGCCTTACTTCTCCGACGATTTTTCCATCGCAAGCGATGGCATAGCCCCCGCCGATCTTGAGCAGATGGTTGACAGCAAGAGCCATGTCTTCCGGGCTTCGGCCCAACACGAAGATATTGTGCGCATTGTGGTTGACGGTCGACGCTATTGCGCCGCGACGCAGCCTTGTATCGAGAGCGAACCCTTTGCCGACGCGGCCGCTGCCTGAATAGCGATCGAGCACGGCAACACTGATCACATCCTGGTCGTCGCCACAGCGCACCATGCCGGCCACGACCGGCAAAGTCACCCGGCGGAATTCCTTCACCCCTACGCGCGCAATCGCATTGCACTCGACCTTGGTTGCATTTAAGGGGGCCTTGATAAGCAAGCTTTGCGGGTCTATCGGCCCTTTCAAATTGATGGTGTTCTTGGCCCAGGCGGGGACTTTGAATGAAGACGGTTCCACCAAATACTTGCCGTCCGCCACAACGTGCTTTCCATGGTAAATCGTGTCGGTGACAGAGAATGCCGTGAGGTCGTCGACCAAGACAATATCGGCGAACTTCCCGGCGCTGATCGATCCATGATCGCGTTCGATGCGCATCTCAGTGGCGGGATTGATTGTCACCATCTGCAGAGCCACCAGTGGGTCAATTCCACTTTTGATCGTCGTCCTAAGGCGAGCGTCGAGATGTCCATCAGACATCAACCGATCGGCCGGGATATCGTCTGTACAAAGGCATATGTGACGCGTGTCGAAATCCGTAGATGCGATGAGTTTGGCCAACTTGGACAACTCGGTCGGCCAGTTGCCTTTTAAAACGAGGAAGACCGTAAGGCCGTGACGCACGTTTTCGATCACTTCGACCAGGTTGGAAGCGACATGCGAATCTTCTGCCCCCGACGCAACATAGGCGTTGAGCCGCCGGGTAGTTAGCCCATGAGCGTAGCCACTTACGGTCTTCCGTCGCGCTATCGTCGCGTCGATGAGCGCGGCGTGCCGAGGATCGTTGTTGAGGAAAAATTCCGGATTTATGTCTCCTGCCAGACATGCAGCCTCTGGCAGATCCAGGAGGTCGAGTGTGTCTTCATACGACAGCGCGCCGCCAGACGTCTCAAGAGCGCTCGACATCTCCGGCACACGAGGAGGCACCCGCAACTTCACTGTCAATGGGATGTGGCGCGACTCCTCCAACAGCAGCTCGATGCCACGCCGGCCGAGGACATTCCCATATTCATGCGGGTCGCAGATGATGGTCGTGATCCCGCGCGGCACGACCGCGCGGGCAAACTCAGAGAGAGAAACGGCTGAACTTTCCGTGTGGAGATGGGGGTCGATAAGACCAGGCACCGCGATGCGCCCTCGGCCATCAATCTCGATGGCGGCCAGGGGAACATGCTCCTCGACCGGAAGCACCGCCGCGACACGATCGCCATACACCAAGATGTTGGCATCGTGGAACTCTCGGCTGAGCGTATTCGCAATCGTTACATTCCGTATGACCATTGTGGGTGCAAGCCGCCCTGCCGCCACATCCACCAACTCCCTGCGATTATGCTCGATGTTCATTCCATCATCCATTCGATTGTCGGCCGAATTCCGGTCCGATCGCGGTCAGATAACTGGAGGTCGCAATGGGAATAGCGACATTTCACGCCGACACTATGCGTTGGAATACTGCCGCCGACCCATTGCCGTTTTTCTTATCTAACAAGTACCGGTAGGTAGAAAATACATCCAGCCTCGTTTAGCGTTGCTACCGTTCGCAGAATGAGGATTCCAGCATATATGACGGATTGTGATTCGTTGAGTGATTATATCAGCTGTACCTTCACCCGGCATTGGTTTGATACGTCGGCCGTTCAAGCTACTGGGCGAGGGGGTAATCGACCATGAGCGGCGAGCTGATCGCTGGACCGAAAAGGTCCTGTTCGTTCTCCTCTCTCCACTTCATTCCCAACACGAATATAAGGATTCCGGGCAGTGCGCCCGCTGCCACAGCGTAAGGCATGTTATGATAGCCGAATGCTTTGATGAACCAGGCGAAAATTGACGCACTGAATGCGGCGCCGGCGATTTGCGCAATGGCTGCGAACGGCACGAGTCGACCTCCGATATCGCGCGAAACCAATCCAGATATGAGGTAGACGCTGTTCGTGCCCCAACAGATCTGGAGGACCATCGAGGCGATAGCAATGCTCAAAAAGCTGCCGTTGAGTCCCACCAGTACGCCGGACGCGATAATGCCGACGCTACATAACGTTATCGGCAAGATTCGGCCGAAACGAGCACCGAGAACGGCAGGAATGAGCGATCCGCCGAGGCCGAACACAATCCCTACGGAGAGGGCGTGGGCAATAACTTCGGAGTTGGCTCCGCTGGCCCCTGCTGCGGTCGCCGTGAATGTCCACATGCCGCTGGCAGCGCCGGACAGCAGTACAGCTGACGCGAGGATTAGCAATCCAGGCTTAAGGGACCCTTGTCCGAGCTGAAACACCACGCGCTGTGCACTGACCAACGGGCGAATCCCTGACGGCGATCTCTCTCGCAGCATCCATGCGACGCTCACCGCGGCCACCATTCCAAAGGGCAACAGGATCGCGCCCGGCCCAAACGTCTGGATTAGAGGTTTCTCGATCCAAAGGATCAGTGCTCCCGCGACGCCCAGCATCGTTGTCGCGATGGCGAGCGCGCGTTCGGGGTTCGGCGCCGATCCGAGGGTCCGATAAGCTATGGCGACGAGCGGACCTTCGCCTAGGAGGCCAACCAGCGTTCGGATAGCAATGATGGACTGGAAATCGCGCGCAAAAAGACTGGCAACGCTTCCCAGTACACATACTGCCGAAAAGGCAATGATAATACGCTCATTAGCGTGGCGTTGGAAAACACCGGCAAGGATGCAGCCGATGCCGGCCGCAAGGCTCTCAAGGCCAGAAATCAGACCTAGCTGGCTAACGAGCAGGCCATAGTGTTCCTGCACCTCAAACAAATATTTGGGCTGCACGTAACTCCTGCCTCCGGCGCTGAGGAGTAGGAGTGTGCCAAGAATGGTGATCGAGAAATCCGAACGAGCTTTGCGCTGGGCAGTCCGGATTTGGTCGGTCACGTCCAGCACTCAAACCGGAGCAACACGGACAGAATGGGTGCGTTACTTGCGATATTCGACGGCACGGCGATCCGATCCGAAGAAATGCATGTGTAGCTCTGATCTCAGCAAGTGAAACAGCGTAAAAGAATCCGGCCATTTCATCCATTAGCTTTTTGAGGTCGCGCTAATCGCAGAAAACGAGCATCGCGCCGCTGGCCATTCTCGTCGCCTTGACTATTGAGGCTCATGCGACGAAGCCGACATGGACCGTCGCGGTCATGTCATGCCGGGTTGCGACGCGCCGCCAATGCATGGGTTCGCCGAACAGTACATCTGGTTGCGCCATCTGGATTTACGACGGGTGCTCTTCGCCGGAGGCTGCCTCGGCAATAGCGGTGATGATCTCGGCTCGAGTCGTTTTGGCGTCTTAGTTTTAGTCGGCGATGTCGGCTGGGATCGAACAGGTTGGCCGAGATGGATTTAGGCAGCGGGCTGCTCAGCGTCGACCGGCTGTTCATCGACGCGCTGCTTTGGAGGGCACGACCTAGCGGATTAAATCAGGCATCGGTGAACCCAATACGGCCTGTTTCGAGTCTAAAGAGCCGTCCGATGCAATTGGGGACGACCACGGCTGACTACGATCTCGCGAAGGGCGTGCCCCAGTAATTCGGTCGGCGCCGATGGCAAAGTGGCGCTCTATAGTCAGTTGGCACGTGGGGTAATTTTGCGAACGGATGACTCACTTAAAACATATGGACTAATTCGAGGCTGTGCCCAAACATGCGGCTAAAGCGGGTAGCCTGAACTCGTTCTTTAAAAGTAGGCATCTTTTTTTACCGTTTAGCCTGCCCGTGTGAACAACTATTGCGCGAAGACGCGCGGAATGAAGGTTCACGGTGCGCTCATGTGGCTTGCGTCGATACGGAAGGAAGCGATAACGAAGGGTATTGCCAAAGCTTCCCGGCGTTTTACAGGGCGGGCGCGGGCTGCGCGGCGCGCGGCAATTGCCTGCGTTTCGGCGTTGGCGCTGATGATGGTGACCTTGCCGCATAGCGAGGCGGTATCGTCAGGCGCTGACGTTACGGAACCTGCGGATGCGGTGACACCAAGGCGGCTGCGGCTGATCTCGTCAGAGCAATATCTCAATACCCTGAACTACGTTTTTGGCATCGATCTCAGGATCGATCCGCGGTTTCCACCGCTGACGCGCACGGACGGCCTCTTGGAGAATGGGGCGGCGGTCGGAGGCGTGACGGACAGCCAGCTCGAGCAATACCAGCGCACGGCGTCGACGGTCGCGGCACGCGTCGTAAGCCCTGAGCGGCGAAATTTTTTATTTCCCTGCAAGCCGGTATCGGAGACGAAAGCAGACCGCAAGTGCGCCGAGAAGTTTTTGAGCGAGAGTGGCCGATATCTTTATCGTCGGCCGATGACCAAGGTGGAAGTGAAGGAAGTGGTCGACACCGCGAGCACGGCAGCTGATCGGCTGAAGGATTTCTACACCGGACTGTCGATTGCTTTGGAAGGGATGCTGCTGGATCCGGAAGTTCTGTTTATCACCGAACGCTTGGAACCGGATCCGAAGCGTCCCGGACACCAGCGGTTGGACGCGTATTCTCTGGCCTCGCGCCTGAGCTTTTTTCTGTGGAATGCCGGTCCGGACGACCAGCTCCTGCAGGCTGCCGAGAGCGGCGATATCCAGACAGAGATAGGCCGCGCCCGGGTTGTCGACATGATGTTGGCGAGCCCGCGTCTTGAAGCCGGAATGCGCGCGTTCTTCGACGACATGCTCAACTTCGACGACTTCAATACGCTGGCGAAGGACCCGACGGTTTATCCGTCGTTTACCGGCGTAGTGGTCACCGATGCACGCGAGCAGACGTTACGCACAGTCATCGACCAATTAATCACTAAGAGGAAGGATTACCGCGACCTCTACACAACGCGGCAGACGTTCATTTCGCCGTCACTGGCGGTGCTTTACGGGTTGCCGTCGCCGCCGGATTGGGCGCCTTACGAGTTCCCGGCGGACAGTTCGAGGTCTGGGCTGTTGACGCAGATCAGCTTCCTAGCCGTGCATTCACATCCCGGACGGTCTTCGCCGACGCTACGAGGCAAAGCTGTGCGGGAGATACTTTTGTGCCAGCCTGTGCCGCGGCCGCCCCCGAACGTCGACTTTTCGATCGTCGACGACCCGAAATCGACATTGCACACGGCGCGGGAGCGTCTTGAGGCGCACCGCCAGAACCCGGTATGCGCCGGTTGCCACAAGATCACCGATCCAATGGGTCTTGCCCTTGAGAAATTCGACGGCGCGGGGGAATACCGGGAAACCGAGAAGGGGGCGCCGATCGATGCGAGCGGTAGCTTGGACGGGAAGGAATACAAGGATGTCCTGGGTCTTGCACAGGCGCTGCACGACCATCCGGCGCTGCCGGCGTGTCTGGTCAAACGGGTCTATGCCTACAGCACCGGCGGCGGGAAGTCGCCGCAGGAGCAGCCCATGCTGGATTACCTAAATGGGCGCTTTGCGGCGGAAGGCTATCGCGTTCCCGACTTGCTACGCACGATTACGCTCAGCGCCGCTTTCTCAGACGTGTACGACGCAGGCGAGCAGCCGAAGAAAGTACCTCCGGCGCCTATGAAGGCGGCCAGTGTCGCGGCCCCGCAGAATGTCGCATCGGTATCGAAGTAAGGAAGGCATCATGAACAGTCACAGTCGTCGGCGCGTGTTGCGTGGCATGTTGAATGGCGGCGCCGTCACGCTTGCATTGCCGCTCCTTAATTGCTGGCTCAACGGCAACGGTACGGCGCTCGCGAATGGCTTGCCGATGCCGGTGCGCTATGGCTCTTGGTTCTGGGGTCTCGGCATGCAGGCCAAGGTGTTTGTGCCGGAAAAGACCGGGCGCAATTACGATCTTCCGGAAGAGATTTCCGCATTCGCGCCGATCCAGGACGACATGAACCTGTTCACACGCCTGAATACGTACCGCGACGCCGCGCCCGATTTCTGCCACACGACCGGTTGGGTTGTCATGCGGGCTGGCGGGCCGCCGGCGACCATCAACGATCGGCCGGGCGAGACCGTCGACATCACCATCGCCAACCAGATCGGCCGCGCCACTCGTTTCTCGCAACTTACGGCTACCGCCATCGGCGACGTACGCAACACCATGAGCTACGAGAGCGTCAATGCGGCGACCGTTCCCGAGGCAGAACCGCTTCAGTTCTATCAGCGCCTGTTTGGACCGGATTTCTCCGACCCGAATGCAAAGACATTCACGCCAAATCCGCGGATCATGGTCCGCAAAAGCGTACTCTCAGGCGTGATGGATCACACTAAGTCGCTTATGAAGCAGGTGGGCGTCGAGGACAAGGCGCGGCTAGACGAATATTTCACCGGATTACGGCACCTTGAACTTCAGCTCGCGCAGCGGCTTTCGAAACCCAAACCAGTTCAGGCTTGCCACCCGATGGACGCGCCGCCCGATTTCAAGGTCGGTGTGGAAGTCAGCCAGGTGTCGGTACGTCACCGCATCATGACCGATATGCTGGCGATGGCCGTGGCGTGCGATCAGACGCGCGTGTTCAATATGTTTTACGCTGCGCCGCAGTCCCGTATCAGCAGGGCCGGCTACGAGCGGCCGCACCACACGTCGACTCATGAAGAAGGTGTCGACGAGGTCCAGGGATGTCAGCCGATGGCTTCCTGGTTCACGCGTCGCGCGATGGAGGAGTGGGTCTACTTCGTGCAAGCCTTCAAGAGTATCAAGGAAGGAGACGGCACGCTGCTCGACAACGTCTTCATCACTGCAGACAGCGAAGTGGGCTACGCCAAGATACATTCTCTGGATGGCATGGCTGCATTCACGGCTGGTCGTGCCGGCGGCAAGGTTAGGACTGGTTTCCACATCGACGGTGACGGTCGGCAGGGTACCAGCCTTGGTCTGACTGCGATGCGCGTGATGGGCGTGGATAAAGCCTCTTGGGGCGTCGGCAGCAATTTGACGTCCAAGGTGTTCAGTGAAATCCTGGCCTAAGGCCGTACGGTCAATTGGGCGTCTGCCCCTTGTTTTTGGCGGAGCTGTCGTGGTCGTGGCCGTGGGCTCCGTGATGGCGTTACCCGATGATGCACGCGCGCAGCAGCAGACGGCCGTACACGAGGAATACGAAGACGTGCAGATGCCGCCGGGGTTCCAGGTCATGGTGAACGAACTGGAAGGCCCGGTGTTTGCCGATGCGAAAGGACGCACGCTGTATGAATGGCCGCACATGGGGTTGCGCAACGGCGAGACCGGCGACATCAAGGGCTCCAAGTCACAATGTTCTGACGTGGTGAGCCGGGAAACCGCCGGCTTTCAGACTCCGTGGCCGCCCGGCTTACTGCTGCCGGATCTCGATACGCGTCCAAGCTGCGCCAAGGCATGGCCACCGGTGCTCGCCCCCGAAAATGCTACGCCCATCGGCAGTTGGACCATTGTTCCGCGCACAGACGGCACGAAGCAGTGGGCCTTTGACGGTTACCCGCTTTATACGTCGATGCTCGACAAGCAGCCGGGCGATGTGAACGGTGGCACCAAGCATGCCTTGGTCGGCGAAGGTCCGGCGGTGCGTATTCCCGTTGGTCCGCCGCCGGTAATCCCCTCTCAGTTCGCGGTCGTTCAAACCTCTACCGGAAGAATGCTGACCACGGCCGACGGCTTCGCGGTCTATTCGCTTGACGGCGATCGACTCGACAAATCGACCTGCGAAGGTTCCTGCCTGGCGTCGTGGGAGCCCGTACTCGCACCCCAGTCGGCGCAGCCGCGCGGAGAATGGGCGATCACCGAGCGCTCGCCGGGCATCCGCCAATGGGTATTCCGCAGCAAGCCATTGTATATGCGTGCCTACGAGAAACACTACCGCGTCATCCATAGCCTGCAGGGTAGCGATGTGCCTGGATGGCACAATGTGTACACGCTGCCGGCGCCGTCACCGCCAGGGGAGTTCACGGTGCAGGACGCACTTGCTGGCCAAGTGCTCGCCGATTCACGCGGCCGAACCATTTACATTTACCGTTGCGGTGACGATTCCATCGACCAGTTGGCGTGCGATCATCCGGATACGACCCAGGCACTCCGTTTCGTGGTCTGTGGCCACGGCGACCCGGAGCGGTGCCTGGAGACGTTCCCGCCGGTGCTCGCGGCACCGGATGCCAAGAGCGATAACTACATCTGGACGACGATCGATATCGACCCAAAAACCGGCCATCGCGCAGCACCGGATCAACCGGGCGCGCTGCATGTGTGGGCCTATCGCGACCGGCCGATTTATACCTACGTCGGCGACGAGAAGCCAGGCGACATCAAGGGTAACGGCTGGGGCGAGGAAACAGGTGCGCGCAACGGCTTCAAAGCTTTTTGGCTGAGAGATGATTTTGGCGGAAACGCAGGATGATGTCCCGGGACAAGACATCTAAGGAGTTCACCATGAGTTATCGCCTTCGTTTGCTGCCGCTCTGCATTGCGTTCGCATCTCTGGTCACGGTCTCCGCTCATGCCGGCGACACCCAGGACGTCGTGCGCAACCGCTCGATCGGCTACGTGATGACAAACCGTGAATGGGCCGTCTATACGACGGCCGCCAGGACCGAATGCCCGCATGGCATTAATGCAGTGGGCCCGCGCGAGTGGTTCAAGGCACAGTTCCCCAATGACGGCACGACACGCACCTACCTGGACACCGCCATGACATTCGAAGCCGAGGTCTGGGCTCCAAGCGGCAAGGCAGACCGTCGTTTCCCCCTCTACCAGGCCGAGGGGAATATCTCCTATGGGCTCAATCTCGACGGCAAGATCGGACGGAATGATTTCACGAGCCCCGAAGGCGAAAAGGGCATCGACAATCAGCTCTATCGTGCCATTGGTTGCCTTGTGGCGTACCGGGACCCCGGCGCTCTCAATACGTCCAAGTACATGCAGGACTTTAATTTCTCGAGGGTCGTGATCGAGATCACCGGCGTCGACAGCCTGACCAATGATGACGATGTGACGCTGACGACCTACCGCGGCCTGGATTCACTCACGGTCGACGCCGGCGGTAGCGGATTCCTGCCGCGCGGTACGGAGCGGGTCGACGAACGCTTTGGCAAGGAACTCATTCAGCACTTCCATGGTAGAATCAAGAACGGCATCCTCGAGACAGAGGCCGCCGATGTGAGCTTCGCGATGACGTGGGGCTTGTCGGATGTCACAAGTTTCACCATTCGTGGCCTGCGCTGGCGTTTGAAGCTCACACCGGATAGCGCCGAAGGGATCATGGCGGGCTATGCCGACGTGGATAATTTCTATTTCTTTCTCAATAAGGTGCTGACGACGCATCTCCAAACCTACTATCAGCTTTCGTCACTTGCGCTTTATCCAACGCTTCGGCAGCTGGCTGATGGCTATCCTGATCCAAAAACCGGCCGCAATACCGCGATCTCATCCGCCCTGACGGTGAAGATGAAGCAGGTATTTATCCAGCACGCTGCGCAAGAGACAGCGTCCAACGATGGCGAACACCAAGAAGCACGGCAAACAAAGGCGGAGGCCAGTGCAGCACAATAGGAATGGAAAGCTGACAACCGGGCTCACCGGATTTTAGCACTTGGCTCGTGTAGTCGCTCCTTCCCGGAACGGAATAGGTTAGCCCGCTCAAGCGGTAAGCCCCGATTCGGCAGAAGCGGGCGCCGACACCTGTCGCCCTGTTCGCCGTTCCGTCTGCTGTAGCCGTGCGATCATTTCAGGACACTGGCAACGCTAATTTCAATCGGGCTCGCAACCTCGCCGCGCGGCTGCTTTGCTGCGTTGGTGCAAGCTGCTCGATGCGGGGTACCGCAGCGGCTCCCCCGTGCGTTAGCACATGCAGCAATTTTGCGAACACATGACACACTTAATACATATGGATTAATTCTAGGTAGTGCCCAATCATCCATTACAGCGGGGTAATCGACATTAATGCTTAAAAAATAGGCATTTTCGGCCGATTAGGCCCGCCCGGTGGAACGACCTATTAGGCCAAGGGGGCACAAATGGTTACAGAGACACTCGGGGACGAGACCTGCACTTTTGCACATAGACGCTCTTTTTCACGTAAGCAGGCTGTAATCAGACGCCTTGGCATGGCGTGCTCTTACATGGCGCTGATTGCGGTGTATCCCGGCGTCCCAATGGCGGCTGCGGCCGATGCGGCGAACGCGTCTGCCGCTGACGCAGCTTCCGCGGATGCGGCAAGTGCCGACGACGCCCCTAAAGCTGCTCTGGCCGACACGGCTCCTGATCAAAATGTTCCTGTTGAGGAAGTTGTAGTCAACGGCGTTCGCCAACGCGACACGGTATTGCCGACGCGCATGAAGAGTCAGTCGGTATACGGCCTCGACCTCGACATCATGGATACGCCCCGCAACACAACCTTGATTTCGCCTGTGCAGCTCGATGCCCTCAACATCCGGGACGTCCGCGCATTTTCATACCTCACCGCAAGCAGCTACACCGAATCCACCTATGGCGCCCCCAATGCGCCGGAGATTCGCGGCCAGTCGACTGACGTGTTCTACAACGGAATGCGTTCGAACTTTACCCAAGCCGGGTATGGCGCGCCGCTCACTTTCAATAGTGTCGAGACGGTCGACATCAGTAAAGGACCGGCCAGCGTCATGGACGGCCCCGGCCCTGGGGTGGGCGGACATGACCAAGTTCAAAGCGTCAGGGCAAGCGACGTTCGACACGAACGAGACGCGGCGCTGGACCGCGGACGTCAGCACTCCGTTGATCAATGACGTGTTGGCGGTACGCTTGAGCTATTCGGGCGAATACAGCGGCAGCTATTACCATGACACATATTTCCGGCAGGAGGCTGTCTATGGCGCGGTGCGCTATACTCCGCCTTCCAACTACCGACTCGATTTCAATACCGAGTATTGGTACACGAGCTATAGACCAATCGATGGACTCAATCGCGTCAATCAGAACCTGATCAGTAATGGTCAGTACCTCACGGGCGCTCCGTTCGGAGAATTATATTCCTCGACCTTCGGGGGACCTCCGCTGCAGATCGGCTCGCCGGGCAACCCGTACTCGCCCGTGGCGCCGCTCTTGACCGAGACGAACCTCACTGGCCAGACCGTGAATATCGACAAGCGCATCAACATCGAATCGAACCCCCAAACATCTAACCGCGCCCGTCGTTTCAACGCGCAGTTAATCCAGAGCCTCGATCTCGACAGCGGCACCACGATCGAAAGCAATACGTTCTTCGACTATGAAGACCGGGACAGTGAAAGTTCCTATTACTATGCCGACTCGACATTCCCGAGCTACTCGATCGAGACGAAGCTGGATGCAAAGGGAACACGTGCATTGCCGATATCGCTTGGCGGCAGTCCGGTCAGCATGGACTGGATCGTGGGCGCGGATTTTCGCTTCCAGCACGTCAACTACATCGTCGACTTCACGGCCGAGCCTGTATCTGTTTACGACCTGAGCACCAGTCGGAACCTTTGGGTATTTGATCCCTCTGTTCAGGCCCTTGGCGGTGCTTTCCCGTATATCTCGGACAACGGGCGTCTGCTTTACGGGGATCCGG